>ERZ1673737.407-NODE-407-length-56321-cov-12.309707_pt1 | contig 56321 bp, 43 predicted proteins | sample MGYA00580211_ERZ1673737 | MGnify/ENA primary metagenome ERZ1673737 (study PRJEB41218, sample SAMN15661789) | gut metagenome | host: Homo sapiens | place: Canada: London | collected 2015-08-20/2019-03-30 | study: EMG produced TPA metagenomics assembly of... | reverse complement strand
ATAAGGATTATGAAGAGGATGAGGAAGTTAAGATCATCCGTACCAAGAAATTCGGAATTAAACCAATGTATCCGGAAGATGCATGCGTACAGATGGAGCTTCTTGGACATAACTTCTTTGTATTTTTCAATGCGGAGACAGAGCAGGTTAACGTAGTTTATAAACGTAAAGGTAATACTTACGGACTGATCGAGCCTGAATTCTGATTACTGCATAAAAACTGAATATTGAGCGTGAGGCTCCGGAGATCTGCGTGGAAAATCCGCAGGTCTCCGGAGCCTTTTTATAGTATAAAAGTCCACTTTACAGAACTGAAGCAGTAATTTATAATGAAAATAACAAAATACGAAGGAGGACGTACGAATGAAAAAGAGGCTCGCAGCATTGGTTCTCAGCGCGGTATTGTGCGTGACTGCCATGCCTGTAACCGGTATGGCGGCTGAGTTCAGTGACGATACAACAGCGACAGAAAACACGTTAGAAGAACCCAACGAGACAGATGAACTTTCCGGGCAGGAGAATAAGGAAGCGGATATTTCCGATGATGCAGAAAATGTAGAGTACGAAGAATCGGAAGAATTGAGCATTGGAGAAGTGGAACAGGCTTACGGGGAGAGGAATGCAGAAGAGTTTTCTGATGCAGAAGAAGAGTTTTCGGATGGAGAGGTGCCGGAGAATGGGAATATTATTTTGTCCCACGAAGGTATTATCCAGGAAGGCGCCATTGGCCCGAAAAAAACTTCCGTAGTACTTAAAGAAGAATGGGAACAGGGACTTGTCGAGCTTGTGGAGAACAGCGGCGCTGTGCTGGACGTATCTGCGCTTGGAATCCCGGCAGATCAGATCTCAGATGTAGTAATGCTGTTTCTGAACCGCCATCCGGAATATTACTGGCTGTGCTTTGAGTCCTGTGATGTGGAGAATGGATTTGCAGTTACGCTTTATGAGGTTCAGATCCCATCCATGGGAAAGGATGGAAACTACATATATGGTTCTGATGCGGACAACCTGGAGCATGCGATCAATGAGGCGCTGGCAGTGATCAAACCAGGGATGACGGATCTGGATAAAGCGCTGGCTCTCCATGATTATCTCGTATTGCATATTGCTTATGCGTACAAGGATTACATAAATGGCAGCCTGGGAGGAAATGTATACAATATATATGGTGCTCTGCAGGAAGGAAAAGCTGTGTGCCAGGGGTATGCGTATGCATATTATATTCTTTTGAATAATGTTAATATTGAGAACAGAATGGTTGTCAGCAATAACATGAATCATGCCTGGAACATGCTGAAGATCGGTGGAAAATGGTATCACGTTGATGTAACCTGGGATGATCCTGTCTGGGATATACTTGGAAGGGTCCGGCATGAATATTTCATGCTGAGTGATGCAGCAATCAAAGAAAAAGAGCATTATGACTGGTCAAGTTATGATCCGGAACAGGAAACACCGGTAGCTGACTCGGATAAGTATAAGGATTATTTCTGGGGAAATGTTAATGCTGCCATGTGGTATCAGGATGGCTACTGGTATTATATGGATAGTATAGACTATACAAAAGGGGCGATAAAACGCCGGACGCTTTCGGATTCTTCCGAAAAAGTGCTCAAAAATTTGGACATGAAATGGCCAACCTCAAGTGGTGGATGGTGGCTTGGAAATTATTCGAGAATGGTTCTTTATGATAATCAGCTTTATTATAACGGCCCGGATGCAATGTACAGGATCAACCTGGACGGTTCCGGAAATGAGAAGCTGGCAGACCTGAAATATTCCAATGGATATGTGTATGGTTTTGCATATCTGAAAAATTCGTTCTGGATCACGGTTCATCCAAGCCCGAATCTCCAGGACGATGAAAAGTTTATCAAGATTAATCTTGGAGTAACACCAAAGCCAACTGCAAAGCCGACACCGAAGCCAACTGCAAAGCCGACACCGAAACCGACCGCGATACCGACGCCGAAACCGACTGCGAAGCCGACACCGAAACCAACCGCGAAGCCGACACCGAAACCGACCGCGATACCGACGCCGAAGCCGACTGCGAAGCCGACACCGTCCGGAGATAAAACAGTTATTACAAAGGATACATTTAAGAACTGGGACAGAAGCAATGCCAACATTGATAAAAATGTAAAGAAGATCGAAGATGACATTTTAGCCGGAACACAGATATATTCTCTCTATTTCTATGGAAATGCTCCGGAAATGTCAGCAAATATGTTCCGCGGCAGGGCGCTGACTGCTTATTATCCGAAAAACGATCCAACCTGGACTGATGCTAAGCTGAAGGATTATGGCGGAACCTGGATAACCTGGTCTGCCTGGGATCCGGAGACCGGACATGTATACGGCGCAGATCTGGAGAAATACGGCGAACTGACGCTTCGATATACTACGATGCCATATACCGGAAAAGCGCAGAAGGTGAAGCTTTATGTGCGCGATAAGGCTTACAAGGGAGATTTTGGAGACCAGTTCCTTTCCGAAGATTCTGATTACAAAGTTACCTGGAAAAATAACGTAAATGTAGGAACTGCAACGGTAACGGTAACTGGAATAGAGGGCGCTTATCAGGGAACTCTGACGGCAACCTTTAAGATCGTTCCGGGCAGCAATAAAATTACAGCTTCCAATGTAAAGAAAACCCAGAACACAAAGAAGCAGACCTTCTCTCTGGGAGCAAAGAATCTGTACAAGGCGAAGCTTACATATAAGTCCAGCAACAAGAGTGTTGCAGTTGATAAGAATGGAAAAGTAACAGTTGCGGCGAATTTTACAGGAACAGCTACGATCACCATCACATCAGCAGCATCCAAGAACTATAAGTCAGCGAAAAAAACTGTTACAGTAACCGTGAATCCTTTGGCGACATCATTCACGAAATGCAGCAACATAAAAACAAGAAAGCTGGATCTCCAGTGGAAGAAGAATAGCTATGCAACTGGTTACGAAGTTCAGTACTCCACAAACAAAACCTTCAAAAGCGGAGTAAAAACAAAAGCCATCACAAAAGCTTCCACAACAAAATATACAGCAACGAGCCTTGCAGGTAAAAAGACCTACTATGTAAGAGTTCGAACCTATAAAACCGCAGGTAAGAAGAAGCTGTATTCATCCTGGAGTGCCGTAAAAGCTGTAAAAATAACCAAATAATAAAAAAGAAGATATCTCTGCAGTATTACGCTGGATAAAGCTGTTTGCTGCAGAGATAGTTTTTAGTGCTACGCCTGTAACTGGTATGGCGGCAGAGTTCACTAATGATACTGTAGCTATGGAAATATCTGAGAAGGATATGAATGAGGAGTCGGAGGAGATTCCTGGACAGGTGGAAAAACATATTATAGTGCCTGGGGAAGTACCAAAACTGTTAAAGTCAGAAAGTGATACAGGCTCCAAAACGGATATACAGTACACGATTTATTAAATAATTGTTCATTGTTTTTATTACAGGAAAGTGGTAGAATATATACCATATGTGATCTGGATATCAACAGTGACCTGGAATGATCCTGAATCGGATAGATAAGAGGCTTAAAAGCCCTGTTTTGAACGTGAATCACGTCCTGAAATGTGGTTGCGTTTATGAATATGCAGCGGATCGGAATATGGATATCCGCATGAATTAAGATGATTGGAGCAGAAACATGAATGTTTTTTCAAAAGTATTTGGAACCCGCAGCCAGCGTGAGGTAAAACGTATCATGCCGCTGGTTGAAAAAACCGAGAGCTATCAGTCTCAGATGCAGCAGCTTACGGATGAGCAGTTACGAGACAAGACAAGAGAATATAAGAAACGTCTTGCAGAAGGTGCAACACTGGATGATCTTCTTCCGGAGGCATTTGCCACCGTACGTGAGGCAGCCAAGCGTGTACTTGGAATGGAGCATTACCGTGTACAGATCATCGGTGGTATCATCCTTCACCAGGGCCGTATCGCCGAGATGAAAACAGGTGAAGGTAAAACTCTTGTTTCCACACTTCCTGCATATCTGAATGCCCTTGAGGGAAAAGGTGTCCACATCGTAACCGTCAACGACTACCTGGCAAAACGAGATGCTGAGTGGATGGGTAAGGTTCACGAGTTCCTTGGCCTGACTGTAGGCGTGGTACTTAACGACATGAAGCCGGAAGAGCGTCGTGCGGCATACGGATGTGACATCACATACGTAACAAACAACGAACTTGGATTTGATTATCTTCGTGACAATATGGTCATCTATAAAGAACAGCTTGTTCAGAGAGATCTTCACTACTGTATCATCGATGAGATCGACTCTGTCCTGATCGATGAGGCACGTACACCTCTGATCATTTCCGGACAGAGCGGCAAGTCCACCAAGCTTTATGAGGTGTGCGATATCCTTGCACAGCAGCTGGAGCGTGGTGAGGCCAGCCATGAGATGACCAAGATGGCAGCCATCATGGGTGAGGAGGTTATCGAGACCGGTGACTTCGTTGTAAATGAGAAAGATAAGATCGTCAACCTTACCGAGCAGGGTATCAAGAAGGTTGAGAAATTCTTTAATATCGAGAACCTGGCAGATCCGGAAAACCTGGAGATCCAGCACAACATCATCCTTGCACTTCGTGCACATAATCTGATGCACAAGGATCAGGATTATGTTGTAAAAGATGACGAGATCCTGATCGTTGATGAGTTTACCGGACGTATCATGCCGGGCCGTCGTTACTCCGATGGTCTTCATCAGGCGATCGAGGCGAAAGAGCATGTGAAGGTTAAGAGAGAGAGCAAGACTCTCGCAACCATTACCTTCCAGAACTTTTTCAACAAATATGACAAAAAAGGCGGTATGACAGGTACAGCCCTCACCGAGGAAAAAGAGTTCCGTGATATCTACGGCATGGACGTTGTAGAGATTCCGACCAACCGTGTAGTACAGCGTAAAGACCTTGACGATGCTGTTTACATGACAAAAAAAGAGAAATTCAATGCAGTTGTAGAATCTGTTAAAGAAGCACATGCGAAGCATCAGCCGGTACTGGTTGGTACGATAACCATTGAGACTTCCGAGCTTCTCAGCAGGATGCTGAAGAGAGAAGGAATCCCGCACAACGTATTGAACGCCAAGTTCCATGAACTGGAGGCTGAGATCGTAGCACAGGCCGGACAGGCAGACGCTGTTACTATTGCAACCAACATGGCAGGACGTGGTACGGATATCAAGCTTGACGATGTGGCAAGAAAAGCCGGCGGTCTGAAGATCATCGGTACAGAACGTCATGAGTCAAGACGTATTGATAACCAGCTCCGTGGACGTTCAGGACGACAGGGAGATCCGGGTGAATCCCGTTTCTATATTTCTCTTGAGGATGACCTGATGCGTCTGTTCGGTTCTGAGAGACTGATGAAGGTTTTCACATCTCTTGGGGTTGAGGAGAATGAGCAGATCGAGCATAAGATGCTTTCCAACGCTATCGAGAAAGCTCAGGAGAAGATCGAGTTCAACAACTTTGGAATCCGTAAAAATCTTCTTGATTATGACCAGGTAAACAATGAGCAGAGAGAAATCATTTATGAGGAGCGTCGTCAGGTACTTGACGGTGAGAACATGCGTGATGCCATTTACAAGATGATCACAGATATCGTGGACAGTATGACAGATATGTGCTTCTCTGATGATATGGATTCCAGCGAGTGGGATCTTGATGAGTTTAATACAGCCATCACTCCGATCATTCCGATCAAACCGCTGACAGCTGAGAAAGTCAAAGGTCATAAGAAAGACGAGATCAAGCACATTGTGAAGGAAGAGGCTGTGAAGCTTTATGAAGCGAAAGAGGCTGAGTTCCAGGAGCCGGAGCAGCTTCGTGAGCTTGAGCGTGTTGTTCTTCTGAAATGTATCGACAGCAAGTGGATGGATCATATCGATGATATGGAGATGCTCCGTCAGGGTATCGGTCTGACTGCATATGGCCAGAGAGACCCGGTTGTTGAGTACAAGATGAGCGCATTCGAAATGTTTAACAATATGATCACTTCCATCCAGGAAGATACTGTACGTATGCTGTATCATGTTCATGTAGAGCAGAAGATTGAGCGTGAGCAGGTTGCTAAAGTAACAGGCACAAACAAAGATGACAGCGCAGGCCCGAAGAAACCTGTTCAGAGAAAAGAAGATAAAGTATATCCGAACGATCCGTGCCCATGCGGAAGCGGCAAGAAATATAAACAGTGCTGCGGACGTAAGGCTGCTAAGATCTGAGAATGAAGATGAAAATAGTCTCACCCTGATGACGTGGTGGGGCTATTTTTGTATCGGGGCATATTAGAGATTATATTGATGATATAAAATCAGAGAGAGGATGTGATGGGTATGGCAATTATAAAAACAGCAATTCTCCAGACACATGTATACAAGGAAAAATCCCGCAGCATCACCCAGGCAGAAAAACTTCTCGCCGATCCGGAGCTCAAAGACATCGATCTGGCAGTCCTGCCCGAAATGTTCTGCTGTCCCTATGAGAATAAATACTTCCCGGAATATGCCGAGCCCGAGGGCGGAGATACATGGGAAAAATGTTCCTGGCTGGCAGCAGATCATGGGATTTATCTCATAGCAGGAAGCGTGCCTGAGCGGGATGAGGCCGGACATATTTACAATACCTCCTATGTTTTTGACAGAAAGGGACATCAGATCGGAAAACACAGAAAAATGCATCTTTTTGATATTGATGTAAAAGGCGGCCAGTATTTTAAAGAATCCGATACACTCACACCAGGAGACCAGGTGACAGTTTTTGCTACGGAATTTGGTAGAATAGGACTTTGTATCTGCTACGATTTCCGCTTCCCGGAACTTGCCAGACTGATGGCAGATAAAGGAGCAGAAATCATCATCGTGCCGGCTGCTTTTAACATGACAACAGGCCCTCTCCACTGGGAACTGATGTTCCGGCAGAGAGCCGTAGACAACCAGGTATACACCATCGGAGCCGCACCAGCCAGGGACATGAACGCAGGATATCATTCCTGGGGGCATTCCATTGCCGCAGATCCCTGGGGAAAAGTCCTCATGCAAATGGACGAGAAACCTGGAGTTAAGATCGTGGAGCTGGATCTGGATGAGGTGAAAAAAGTCCGTGAGCAGCTGCCGTTTCTGAAGCATCGCAGAGAGGATATCTATAAACTGTCACAGATAAAATAGAAATGCCTGAGCCACGTTTTCGTTGTAATTTTCATGTCCATATGGTATTGTATAAGACAGGCAGGATTTCCTGCATCAATATATAGAAAGAAGGTGAAGCTGTGGTTGAGTTAGATCAGTTCAAGAGTATTCTTGCAACATACACAGAGCCATTAGTGGAAGTGAGGGATTCACTTTGACCTCGCTAACAAAGAGCAGAAGGTCGAAGAATTAGAGCGCGAGATGGAGGCGCCTGATTTCTGGGATAATGCGGAAGCATCCCAGATGAAGATGAAACAGTTAAAGAGTCTCAAGGACGATATTGAGACATACCATAATCTGGAAACGCAGATGGAAGATATGGAAACCATGATCGAGATGGGATATGAGGAGAATGATCCTGAGATCGTCCCTGAGATCCAGGAAATGCTGGACGAGTTCCAGGCAAGCTTTGACAGCATCCGTGTGAAGACACTTCTTTCCGGAGAGTACGACGGAGAGAATGCCATCATCAAGCTGAACGCAGGAGCCGGCGGAACAGAGGCCTGCGACTGGTGCGGAATGCTTTATCGTATGTACAGCAGATGGGCGGAGAAGAAGGGCTTTGCGCTGGAGGTCCTGGATTACCTTGACGGTGATGAGGCCGGTGTGAAATCCGTAACCTTCCAGGTGAACGGAGAGAACGCCTACGGTTATCTGAAATCCGAGAAGGGTGTTCACCGTCTTGTACGTATTTCTCCGTTTAATGCAGCAGGAAAGAGACAGACTTCATTTGTATCCTGCGATGTTATGCCGGATATCAAGAAGGATCTGGACGTAGAGATCAATGACGATGATATCCGTATCGATACCTACCGAAGCAGTGGTGCCGGTGGACAGCATATCAACAAGACATCCTCTGCGATCCGTATCACCCATTTCCCAACAGGAATCGTGGTACAGTGCCAGAATGAACGTTCTCAGCACATGAACAAGGACAAGGCCATGCAGATGCTGAAGGCCAAGCTGTATCTGCTGAAACAGCAGGAAGCCGAGGAGAAGCTTTCCGGCATTCGAGGCGAAGTGACAGATATCGGCTGGGGAAACCAGATCCGTTCTTATGTCCTGCAGCCATATACTATGGTGAAAGATCACCGTACCAACGAGGAAACCGGTAATGTTGACGCAGTTCTGGATGGCAGCATTGATATCTTTATCAATGCATACCTGAAATGGATCGCGCTGGCGAGAAAGAAAGAATAACATTACTGTCACGGAACCCTATAAAGATGACTAGGATTGCCGGCCAGGAAGCTGGCCACAGCAATACAAGGACTCCGCAGGCAAAAAAATGCTTGTGGAGTTTCTTTTATTATGATAATATATCTCTTGTACAAAAACAGTTGTCTTTATGAAACGGACAAGAGGCTGCTGGCCGCAATGTGAACAGCAGTCAGAGAGGTTGCTATGCAGAAACAGGTTGAAAAGAAAAAATACTATGTAGTAAGAGAACGGGCAGTGCCGGAGGTACTTCTCAAGGTGGTTGAGGCCAAGAGATTGCTGGAATCCAAACGGGTGGCTACTGTTCAGGAAGCTGCTGAAAGGACCGGGATTAGCCGCAGTTCTTTTTACAAATATAAGGACGATATTTTTCCTTTCCACGAGGAGACCAAGGGAAAGACCATCACCTTTATCATTCAGATGGACGATGAGCCGGGGCTTTTATCAATGGTGCTGCAGACGATTGCCCGTTTTCACGGTAATATCCTGACCATACATCAGAGTATTCCCATTAACGGAGTCGCAACGCTGACGCTGAGCGTTGACATCCTTCCGGGAGAAGGCGACGCAGAGGCTATGGTGGAGGATATTGAGCAGAGAGACGGTATACACTATTTGAAAATTTTAGGCAGGGAGTAAGCATATGATAAACATAGCAGTATTAGGCTACGGTACAGTAGGAAGCGGAGTTGTTGAAGTCATCAACACCAATCATGAGAGCATTAACAAGAGAGCTGGAGATGAGATTAACATCAAGTACGTTCTTGATTTAAGAGATTTTCCGGGAGATCCGGTTGAGAAAGTTCTGGTTCATGATTATGAAGTGATCGTAAACGATCCGGAGGTAGATATTGTCGTTGAAGTTATGGGTGGAATCGAGCCGGCATATACCTTTGTAAAAAGAGCACTCGAGGCCGGAAAGAGCGTAAGTACATCCAACAAGGCACTGGTGGCCAAACATGGTTCCGAGCTTATGGAGATCGCCAAGGCGAAAGGTATCAATTTCCTTTTTGAGGCAAGCTGTGGCGGTGGAATCCCGATCATCCGTGCGCTGAATTCTTCACTGACAGCAGATGAGATCGATGAGATCACAGGTATCCTTAACGGAACCACTAACTATATGCTTTATAAAATGAGTACAGAGAACTGTGATTTTGATACAGTTCTGAAAGAAGCACAGGCGAAAGGCTATGCAGAAGCAGATCCGACTGCAGATGTAGAAGGTGCTGACGCATGCCGTAAGATCGCTATTCTTTCCTCACTTGCATATGGAAAATTCCTGAATTACGAGAATATTTATACAGAAGGAATTACAAAGATCACACCGGCAGATATGGAATATGCGAAAGAGCTTGGCATGACCATCAAACTTCTTGCAACAAGCCGCAGAATCGGAGATGCCTTCTATGCAATGGTAGCTCCGTTCCTGGTGGGTCAGGAGAGCCCGCTTTACAGCGTAAATGATGTGTTCAATGCAGTATTTGTACATGGAAATGTTCTTGGAGATGCCATGTTCTACGGAAGTGGAGCAGGTAAACTCCCGACTGCAAGCGCTGTTGTTGCTGATGTTGTGGATGAGGCAAAACATCTTCACAGAAATATCATGACAAACTGGAGCAGCCGTGATCTGGAACTTATGGATCTGGATGATGTTGAGGGACGTTTCTTTGTACGTGTGTCCGATACAACTATGGATGAAGTGGAGAAAGCTTTCGGTGATGTACAGACTATCGAGCCGGATAATCTTCCGGAGGAGTTCGGATTTATCACACCGAAGATGAAGCAGGCTGATTACAAAGAGAAGATCAGCAAGCTTGACGGAAAAGTACTGGCGATGATCCGTGTAAAGGACTGATGCCGAAGGGGAAGAAAAGAACATGTTAATCGTAAAAAAATTCGGTGGTACATCTGTGGCTAACAAAGAGAGGATTTTCAATGTGGCTAAAAGATGTATCGAAGATTACAAAAAAGGAAACGACGTGGTGGTTGTGCTTTCAGCAATGGGTAAATATACTGATGAGCTTATCACCATGGCGAGGGACATTAATGAGAAACCTCCGAAACGTGAAATGGACATGCTTTTTACTATCGGAGAGCAGATGTCAGTAGCACTTATGGCTATGGCTATGGACAGCATGGGAGTACCGGCTGTTTCCCTGAATGCGTTTCAGGTGGCTATGCATACAACAAGTGCCCATGGCAGTGCGCGCCTGAAAAAAATCGATGCCGCACGTATCCGCAGAGAACTGGATAACCGCAGGATCGTTGTTGTTACAGGTTTTCAGGGTGTAGACAAGTATAATGACTACACTACACTTGGCCGTGGCGGTTCCGATACCACAGCTGTTGCTCTTGCAGCAGCACTTCATGCAGATGCCTGCGAGATCTATACAGATGTGGATGGAGTCTATACAGCTGACCCTCGTAAAGTTCCCAAAGCCCGTAAGCTGAAGGAGATCACTTACGATGAGATGCTGGATCTGGCAACTCTGGGAGCAGGTGTGCTTCACAACCGTTCCGTAGAGATGGCAAAGAAATATGGCGTACCGCTTGTAGTACGTTCCAGTCTCAACAACAGCGAAGGAACTGTGGTAAAGGAGGAAGTTACAGTGGAGAGAATGCTGATCAGCGGTGTTGCTCTGGATACAGATGCAGTACGTATTGCTGTGATCGGACTTAAAGATTCACCAGGAGTAGCATTTAAGCTGTTTGATACCCTGGCTAAGAAAAATATAAATGTAGATATGATCCTTCAGTCTATCGGCCGTGCCGGAACTAAGGATATTTCATTTACAGTTGACAAGAATGATCTGGATGATGCAATGGGTGTACTGGAGGCCAACCAGTCACGTATCGGTTATGTTGAGCTTCATGCGGAGAAAAATATTGCCAAGCTTTCCATCGTGGGAGCTGGTATGATGAGTAACCCGGGAGTTGCTGCGAAGATGTTCGAGAGCCTTTACAATGAGGGTGTGAACATCAACATGATCGCAACTTCTGAGATCCGCGTGACTGTTCTTATCAATGAAAAAGATGGTGTGCGTGCTATGAATGCAGTACATGATGCGTTTAATCTGGCGGATTAAACAAAATAAGAAATGAATGACAGGGCGGAGGCTTGGTATAAGTCTCCGCTTTCTATAACGGAGCGATGTAATCGCTCATAAGGAGAGAATTTTATGAGAAAAAATCTGAAGGGCTGTAAGAGGCTTGCGAGGGAAACTCTGGTTGGGAATTTTACAGTTCCTGTGATTGGAAGTATTGCAGTTGCGGCGATGAGTGCGGTATCCGGTTATATTTCTACAGCACTTTTTCCGGGAGATTCCCTGTATGCGATCATTGGGGGAGAGGTATTCAGTTTTATCCTTTCACTGGTGATCTGTGTTTTTTCAGCGGGACTTTACAGGATTTATCTGAATATTTCCCGTCGGGAAAAATATTCTTTTGGTGATCTTCTGTACTTTTTCAGCCATCAGCCGGATCATGTGATCGTGGCATCATTTGTGCTGGCACTGATCAATCTGGTGACTTCACTTCCTATGGCGTGGTTTTCGTATACTACGGATATGGGAAGTACAGCAGATGCTCAGATGAACTGGGCGGTGAATTATCTGCTGTTTACGCTGCTGGGATTTTTGCTGAATCTTCTGATAGCGATGCCGTTTGCCATGACTTATTATATTCTGGCGGATAATCCGGAAATGAAGGGCGGACAGGCTTTGAAAGCCAGTGCGAAGCTTATGAAAGGGCATTTATGGGAGTACCTGAAGATGCTGCTCAGCTTTGTGCCGTGGATTATTTTTTCCATGTTTACACTTTATCTTGCGCTTATCTGGCTGGTACCTTATATAGAGACCTGCATGGCGGTTTTCTATCGGAATATATCCGGGGACTTCGATGAACCCCCGGTATCTCCTGTAACACCGATACCGCAGTTTCAGGATGAAACCGAGGCGTAGATGAATGTCTCTCGACGGGAGGGCCTGGATGCGACTGGCATGAATTGCACTTTCCTTTCCGGGGGACACTGTTGCGTGGGCAAGGTTACGAGGGGGAAAGGCGTTCGGAGTTGCGAAGCCCACTTTTCCCCCTTGAGCTCCCCCTTTCCGGGCACGCCGTTGCTGTATGAAAGTCTGAGCCGATTTTTGAGGGTGAGGGTGAGCCGTCAGAGTGATCACTCCCTCAGCCAGACAGAAGGCGGTCTGCATAGCAGACCTGTTTCTGGAACTGAATGTAGAAAGAGGAAGTTTTTCTCCGTATATTCAATAAACAGGAAACAGGCCTGCCGCGCAGGCCGCTTTTCCGTACCCATACGTAAAAAATGTCCCAATTGAGAAATGAAGAATTGGGCTAATAATATACGGTCCAAAAAAATCGGCTCAACCTGTCATTTCCAAAACAGAAGCATACAGGATTAAGCCGATAAATTTACACTAATCAAAACGCATCACAGCGGCGTGGCCAGAAAGGAGGGGTGTGGGGAGGAAAAACGGCCTTCGCAACTATGAGTGCCTTTCCTCCCCACGGTTTTCCCCACTTTCATAAAGTAAAACTAATAAATCCAAAAAGTAAAATATACAAAACTAAGGATTCAAAGGAACTCTCCCCAGAACTTCCTTTACCAACACACCTATGGCAATTCCGGCGAGCACACCTGCAACAAGCAGTGCCGGTGCATACACCATCAGACTGGTGTTGCTGACCACGATCATAGCAACGATCAGCTGCCCGATATTATGGGTAACGCCTCCGGCAACACTGATTCCGATCAGGCTGAACTCCGAATGCTTTTTCAGAAAATTCATCACAGTGAGGCTGAGTGCTGCTCCGGCAAGACTATATACAATACTGAACAGGTTTCCAAACATAAATCCAATTACAAGTATGCGGACAACCGATACAAGTGCAGCTTCCCGCCAGGAATACCGATCCAGTATAAAAAGTACCGCCAGGTTCGCCAGTCCTATTTTTACACCGGGAATTCCGGCGAAGACGGGGATCAGCGATTCTACATATCCAAATATAATGGCAACCGCAGCAAACAATCCAAGATAAGCTGTTTTTCGTTTCATGATCTTATGTTACTGCATCGATCTTCGGTGAATCATCAGGCTCCGAAGGCTCAGCAGAATCCTTTCCTTCTATTACAACTTTATTCGGCAGGCAGATAATAGAACCGCCGTGTTCGTCAACTGCCTTCTGTTTCATACAGTAATGATCCGGGCAGGTGGCTTCGATCATGGTGACTTTTCCATCCTTGATCTCACAGACATTGGTATCTCCGATATGGATCACCTGATCCTTGCTCAGTGAGTACGTCCCGAATTCTTTTCCATCAACAGTAATGCGGATCGTATTATGGGAACGCTGCCCCGAAATCCGGAAACCAAGCCCAAGAATCCCGGCGATCACCAGTATGGACGCAATAAAAATCGCTTCTTTTTTCTTCAAAATAAATCTCCATTTCTATCACAGATTCGTAAAAATAATATCATACTCCCATTCAAAAGGCAAATATAAGTTAAGTGCATCTAACCTAAAAAATAATGTTGTTCGCTCCATAACCGGCAAAATTGAAATCATTCATTCAGGCAGATAAAATCCCCAATAAAAAAGTTATAAGATACTAACAAAAAGTATGGACAAGGAAAAAAAACGATGATATAATACCTACCTGTAAGTTAGAAGTATCTAATTTATAAAATAAGATTAAATACGACTAAGTTAAATATGTAAATGAATAATATATAACTTTGCGAGCTCCCACGGAACTAAGGAATCTATAGTCATTTCAGGGAGTGCCATATCTGGCATTTTACAATGTAATTGAAATAAAGGATATTTGCTTGACGGATTATTTTGCTTTACTCGTTATAAATAAAAACAAGGGAGAAGAGAGATGAAAAACCAGAATTTTTACATGAGAGTGATCTCCATTCTTCTGGTGATCATGGCTGTGTTTTTTTACAACAGCAGTATGAAGGCTAAGGAGAATGAGAAAGAGATCGCAGCTCTGACCGATAAAGTGGACACTCTTCAGGAGCAGCAGAGTGAGCTTTTAAGCGCACTGGAGACGATCTACACCAGCAGGGTTCAGAATCAGACAGCATCCGCAGCAGATACTGCGGCAGACAGCGATACAACAGACAGTGCATCAGCAGACAACAGCGAAGCAGATAACAACACCACAGACGACACAACAACAGATTCTGATTACGTATATAAAGATGGTACCTACACAGGTGAAGCTGAGGGATACGGCGGAACGATCCAGGTTGAGGTGACACTGGCCGGTGATGAGATCACATCCATCAATGTAGTCAGCGCACCCGGCGAGGACAGCGCATATCTTTCACAGGCAGAAAGCGTGATCAATTCCGTTATCAGTGCCCAGAGCACAGATGTGGACACTGTATCCGGTGCAACCTTCAGTTCAACAGGAATCCTGAATGCTGTTGATGAAGCGCTTGGAAAGGCGGAAAACGAATGAAAAAAAGACAGCGGGATATAAGGCTGATACGTGCAGGGATTCAGCTGGCATTTTTCATAGCGGCCCCGTCTCTGTTTTCCACAGCCTTTGCAGGAATCAAATCGATTTTTCTCGCCATTGCAGCCGGACAGCCGGTGGAGTGGAATTCTTTTCTGACCGTAACAGCAGTACTTCTGATCTTTACATGCTTTTTCGGAAGACATTTCTGCGGATATGCCTGTGCATTCGGATCTTTTGGCGATGTCATGTATGAAGGCTTTGCCTGGATCTGGACGAAATGTTTTCATAAAAAAAAGAAACCAGCTCTTTCTGAAAAAATGGTTCACAGACTTCAGAAATTGAAATATATCGTACTGACCCTGATCCTGCTTTCCTGCCTCACAGGCGTATACGGAAAGCTTACAGGAACCAGCCCATGGGATGTTTTTTCCATGCTCACAGCCAGAAGGCTTCCAAACAGTACATATCTGGTGGGAATCATCCTTTTGCTTCTGATCATGGTGGGAATGTGTACACAGGAGCGTTTTTTCTGCCAGTTTCTCTGCCCGATGGGAGCGGTTTTTGCATTGATGCCGATCCTGCCCGGAGCACTTTTTAAGAGAAACCGAAAGAAATGCCCTCCAAAATGCGGACTTTGCAAAAAAAGATGTCCTGCGCATCTGGACATTGACGGTGACACAGCAATGTCCGGCGAATGTCTTTGCTGTCATGCCTGTGCGGCAACATGCCCCAGAAAAAACATTCACATAGGAACAACAGAGGAAAAATAATCTATGAAATATCATGCTCTGAAAAAGAAAGCTTTTCTGGCAGCAGCAGTATTTACGGGAACAACAATGATGATTCAATCCATGTGCCTGGCTGCCTCAGATAAAGATATACAGACATATACAGATACAGATTTTGCCATGGATACTGTGGTATCTGAAACACTTTATACCACAGGAGACGATATAAACAGTAAGCTGACCTCCGTGCTGACAGATGTGGAAACGAACCTTCTTTCCTGGACGAATGAGGACTCACAGATATGTAAGGTGAACGCATCTGACGGAAAAGATACGGAGATCTCAGGGGAACTTTCCGGTTATCTGGAGCGGATACTCAAAATTTCCAGAGACTCTGACGGAGCTTTTGATCCGACGATCGGGAAACTGATTCGGCTGTGGGATATTGGCGGAGAAGATCAGAGGATTCCGGGCGAGGATGAGATCAGGAATGTTCTGAAGGATTCCGGCTACGAAAAAGTTTCGCTGGCAGGAAATAACATCAATATGGATGAAGGATGTTCCCTTGATCTTGGTGCAGCCGGAAAAGGTATCGGATGTGACGCTGTTCTGGAATATCTGGAAACTCAGAAGGATGTAACAGCAGCACTTATAAATCTTGGCGGAAGCAGCGTCATGACTTACGGAAGCAAACCGGACGGTTCTTCCTGGAACGTGGCAGTGACAGATCCGCGGGCTGAAAATGACGATGAGTATCTTGGAGTGGTTGCCTTAAACGGCACAGAGTTTCTTTCCACATCAGGAGATTATGAGAAATATTTTATCGAAGATGGTGTGAGATATCATCACATTATGGATCCGTCCACCGGATATCCGGCAAAAAGCGGAGTGACCGGAGTGACCGTTGTATGCGATACAGGACTGGAAGCAGATGCACTTTCCACAGCATGCTTTGTATTAGGTGTGGAAAAAGGCTCCGAATTGTTGAAAAAGTACAACGCAGATGGACTTTTTGTGGATGAAGACCATCATGTGTACCTCACCGATGGAATGAAGGAGCGATTCAGCCTTCTTCAGGATTCCTACAGCGTGGAGGATATCACACAATAAAAGCGATAGTAAAGCCTGTAGCAATTCCTGAAATTTCGTCATCAGGTTCTCGACCGAAAACAGGGAGAGTCGGAATTGTTATGGAAGGTTTTCTATAAATATTTCATATTTTTAGGAGGAATAAGTAATGCAGAAGTGGAATCTACTGAAAAAAACAGCTCCATGCATCCTGAGTCTTGCAGTGGCAGCAACAACTTTCCCGACAGCTGTAATGGCAACAGATTTTGATACGGCAGTTGTTTCCGAGGCAGAAACTCAGGAAGCAGATGTTGAGGACTTTGGCGCAGAAGAGGTTGAAGCTGCTGAGGATACAACAGAAGAGATGCCAGAGGATATTCAGCAGGATGAGGCAGCAGATGATCTTGAGATCCAGGAAGATGCTGTAGCTGAAGAAGCCGATCCTGTTTCCGATGGAGAAGATGAGTTTTCAGCAGGCGATGATACAGAGGAAGCTTTCTCCGATGCAAGCCAGCTGAAAGGTGAGTATCAGTATGTATATGCAGGACTTACATGGGGTGAGTACTGGGCATCCGAGGGAGTTTATAATGCAGGCGATACAAGCTCCAGTGATGAGCCTGACCTTAAAGGTGAGGCTGATAAAGGTGCTTTTGATACAGTAACAAGAGCAACTGCCAATCATGGACTTCACAGAGGAAGCTATCAGACAGAAGCTACAATTGTTGCAGAAGATGGAACAAGATTTGATGTTTCCTACTGGAAAGACGGTGGAAAAACAATCGTACTTACAGATGGTTCTGAGGCTGCATGGAACAGAGGAACTGTTACAAAAGACGGAAAAGATTATGAAATGAATCATTACGAAGTGTATGGCCTTAAATATGTTCCGGTAGCAGTTAAAACAGCAGATTTTGCAGATTTTTGCAAAAAATATAATGTTGTACAGGCTGGCGGAACTATTTCCGGTGGATATGGCGAGATGAATCTTCAGTCCTATGTTGGTCTTGTAGCTGATGTAACTGCTGATACCAATGGTCTGAAATATGCTGAGAAGAACGGTGACAGTTTTACATTTACAGCAAGAAAGTCTGATGGAACAGCATCCGGTATTAAAGATCAGGCTCTGAAAACAGCTACAGGTATTGAACCGCAGGTGAAAGCTGCAAGTGGAAGCTATGGTGAGTTCCTTCGTGTAGACCTTCTTGGAAATTACGGAGATCTTGGTGCGAACATGCAGGCTGTACGCTGGGATTACTATGGAGATGATTCTACATATACCAAACCCCTTGCTTCTTACGGAACCAAGTTTGCTGCAGATAACTGGATGCATAAAGCTATGGGAATCCAGCTTGGACTGACTCATTCCAAGCGTTGCAAGCTTCCGGGAGGAACAGACGGAACCGGTTACTGGAAACTGACTGTATATGCACTTGGATACAATGATTATACATATACATTCCAGGCAACAGCAGAGAATATTGTAGAGCCGCAGGTAGAGCCGACAGACTTTACAGATCTCAAAGCTGAGGTTGAGACTGCAAAAGCACTGAAACAGGCAGATTACACTGTTGCAACATGGAAATCTTTTGCAGGTGAGCTTGCTGAGGCAGAGGAAGTTATTGCAAAGACAGATGCAAGCCAGGCAGAGGTTAACGAAGCACTTTCACATCTTCAGGCAGCAGAGAAAGAACTTGTCAAAGTAACTGCAGCTTTGGATAAAAAGACAGCAGCTGTATACACAGGAAAGACTGTAACCCTGAAAGCAACAAGCAACGATAAAGATGCAAAAGCAACATTTACAAGCAGCAATACAAAAGTAGCAACAGTAAGCAGCACAGGTGTTGTAAAAGGTGTGAAAGCCGGAACAGCAACAATCACAGCTTCTTATGGAAATGCAAAAGCTACATGCAAGGTAACAGTAAAAGCTCCATCTGTTAAATTTGCAAAGAAGACAGCAACTGTTTACAAAGGAAAAACAGCAACAGTAAAAGCAACACTGACAGGCGTTTCCTCTGTAAAATATACAAGCAGCAATAAGAAAGTAGCAACAGTAAACAGCAAGACAGGTGCAGTAAAAGGTTTGAAAGCCGGAACAGTAACAATCACAGCAACAAGCGGAAAACTGAAAGCAACATACAAGCTGACAGTTAAGAACCCGACATTCAGCCTTACAAAATCCTCTGCAACAATCAAAAAAGGCAAAACAACAATAATCAAATCCAAAGCAGCACCTGCCGGCAAAGTTACATACACAAGCAGCAACAAGAAAGTTGCAACTGTAACAAGCAAAGGCGTTGTTAAAGGAATCAAAAAAGGTAAAGCAACAATCACAGTTAAATGCAACGGCATTACAAAGAAATTTGTGGTAACTGTTAAATAAATACCTGGTAAGTACCTCTGCCGCAGAGCATTTTATGTATCTGCGGCAGAAGTCTGCCTATCGGCACGGAAATAAATGCCTGGCAGAAGCCGCATAAAGAGGGGAGAAAGCATTCATGGAAAAAGATCTGAAAGAAAAAAAGCCATCCGAAAATAATGATCCGAAGATACCCTGGCCAAAACTGATCCCTGCTGCAGCTGTGATCGCGGCACTTGCATTTTCAGGTATCAAGGCTCAGGGCTCTGATGAAAACACAGAAACTCTTCAGAAGCCAGATACGACCGTAATGTCTGCTTCTGAGCTGGAAAAATATCTTGGTTATGAGGAAGAAGATAATTCAGTTTCCGAAACCGGTACAACAGCAGATAAGAAAAGCACATCCAATAAAAGCACTTCAAAAAAGACATCAAAAAAATCTGCAAAAAAAACAGCAGCAAAAAAGAGCTCCGGAAAAAGAACTGTATCTGAATCTGCAAAAAACAATGCCGGCGCAGCAGGACAGGGTTCCACTCAGACACCAGTAGCCAATGTTCCGGCAGGCGGCTATAAAGACGGAACATACGAAGGATCAGGAACCGGATTCGGCGGTACGATCACTGTACGCGTGACAGTAAGCGGCGGAAAGATCGCAGCTATTGATATTTTGGACGCTTCCGGAGAAACCGGATCGTATTTTGCGTCAGCGAAAGGTGTTATCAGCAAAATGATCGCCGGAAACACACCGAATGTAGATGCGGTCAGCGGAGCAACCTATTCTTCCAACGGAATCATCCAGGCAGTCCAGAATGCTTTATCCCAGGCAGCAGCAGATGGAAGCACAAGTCAGCCAACCCCTTCACCGACACCGACTTCCACACCAACGCCAACTCCGACAAAAAAGCCGAAGCCGACCAAAAAACCTGATCCGAATAGTCCGAGCCAGTACCTGAACGGAACCTATAAAGCTTCTGCAAAAGGCTACAGCGGAGATGTAAAAGTAACTATCACTATCAAAAATGACGTGATCACATCTGTAAAACAGGAGAATACAGATACTCCGATGTTTTTTGAAAAAGCGTGGAGTGCTCTGAAAGAGCAGATCGTAGGCTCAGATTCCGTGGATGATATTGACACAGTCAGCGGAGCAACTTATTCTTCAAAGGGAATTCTGGAAGCTGTAAAAAAAGCCCTGAAGGAAGCGAAAAATCCAGAATATGGAAAAAAAGTGACCCCGACTCCAACGAAGAAGCCAACTCCGAAACCAACTGCCACACCGAAACCGACAGCAACGCCTGAGCCAACTGCCACACCGGAACCAACGGCAGTGCCTGATGATCCAAATATAACACCGACACCGGATGATCCGAACACAACACCTGTTCCGAATGATCCCAATGTAACGCCGGAGCCGACCGAAGCACCTGAGCCAACCCCTGCAGGCCTGTACAGAGACGGAACATATGAAGCAGCTGCTTTCGGATATGGCGGAAAAACAAGACTGACAGTGACTATCAGCGGAGGTCAGATAGTGTCCATCACACAAACCAACAACGACACGCCGGAATTTTTTGATCCGGCATGGGAAACTATCTATGCCCAGATCATGGCGAATCAGTCAGCAGACGGAATTGATACAGTCAGCGGTGCAACCTTCTCCTCAGAGGGAATCATCGGAGCAGCACAGAAAGCATTAAACCAGGCGAAAAACTGATTTTAACCGAAACTGCGGAGCAGTTATTCGGTTATGAGCAAGTAGCGAAAGCGGATTGCGAATATCCGATTGACTAAAAGACCCCCCTGAATTTCAGAAAAAAATATTCTGGAATTCAGGGGTTTTTCCGTATTAGAAAAAATTTAACCGAATCAGGGAAGTTTTCAGCAGGATTGCAAATATCCGTTCAAGAGGTTATTTCGATAAAAAAATAACATGGAAATATACAGAATAATATAAAAAACGTCAGAATATACATTGAAAATAATTGAAAAATATCGCGAATTAATGGCGCGTAACTTAAGAAGTATAGTTATAATTTTATTGCACGGATCTTGATTTTATGATATGTTTTAGTGTGTGTACTTATAATTGTTATTTATATGACAAACAACGCTGAAAGGAGAATAACATGAGTAGTAAAATTACGATCATCGGAGCAGGAAGTGTAGGAGCAACCATCGCTTACACATTATCACAGAGGAGCATTGCCTCAGAAATCGTACTGATCGATATCAACAAGCAGAAGGCAGAAGGAGAGGTCATGGATATTGAACAGGGAACCAGTTTCCGTGAACCGATCTCCATTGTGGCGGGAGATTATCCGGATGCTGCGGACTCAGATATTGTAATCATCACTTCCGGTATTGCCAGAAAACCAGGACAGACACGAATTGAACTGACACAGACTAACGTTAATATTATGAAGAGCATCACTCCGGAGATCGTAAAAGTGGCTCCTAAAGCACTTTATATTATCGTAAGCAATCCGTGTGATATTATGACATACGCTTTTGCGAAGCTTTCCGGACTTCCGGAGAGCCAGATTTTAGGCTCCGGTACAGCTCTGGATACTGCACGTCTCCGCTGCAGACTTTCCAGGCATTATGGAGTTTCTGAGAAAAATATCCACGCTTATGTATTTGGCGAGCATGGAGATACTTCTTTTGTACCATGGTCAAGAGCATTTGTGGCAGGTGCAACTCTGGATGAATTTGATAAGATTGCTCATGAGGATCAGAAGGATATGCCGCCACTTGACAAGGAAGAGGTTCTGGAGTATGTTCATACTTCAGGGTCAACTGTTATTGCCAAAAAAGGTGCAACTTTTTATGCAGTAGCAGTATCTGTGTGCAGACTTTGCTCGCTTCTTCTTGCAGCATCTGATACAATTGTCAGTGTGTCAACTATGCTTCACGGAGAGTACGGCATTGAGGATGTATGTCTTAGTACAATGGCATCTATCGGACCGGAAGGTGTGAAGAGTATCGTACGCGTTCCTCTTACTGAAGAGGAGACTGAGAAACTTCATGCAAGTGCCAATGCACTGAAAAACGTGATCGCACAGATTGACCTTTAATAAATGTCTGAAGCTGTGTAAAAAGGGGAATGCAGCCCAAGACAAATCTGTAACAACGGGAGAAAGATAAAAATGGATATTATTCAGGTAATTACCAGAGAATTGAACGTTGAGAAATGGCAGGTAGAAGCAGCAGTCAGGCTGATCGATGAAGGCTGCACCATTCCTTTTATTTCCAGATACCGTAAAGAAGCAACCGGTACATTAAACGATGAACAGCTTCGTAATCTTAATGAGAGACTTACCTATTTAAGAAACCTTGAGGACAAAAAAGCTCAGGTCCTTGGCAGTATTGAGGAGCAGGGCAAGCTGACACCGGAACTGAAAAAGCAGATCGAAGCGGCACAGACTCTTGTAGTAGTGGAGGATCTTTACCGCCCATATCGTCCGAAACGCCGTACGCGTGCTATTATTGCAAAGGAGAAGGGGCTCGGGCCGCTGGCAGATATCATTCTTCTTCAGATGACAAAGAAACCGCTGGAAGAAGAGGCGAAGGCTTTTCTTTCAGAGGAAAAAGAAGTTAAAACAACGGCAGATGCTATCAATGGAGCCAAAGATATTATCGCAGAGCATATTTCCGATGAGGCAGACTACCGTATCTATATCCGTAAGAAAACAATGGATAAAGGAACTATCTGTTCCACTGCGAGAGATGAGAAAGAGCAGTCTGTTTACGAAATGTACTATGATTTCGAGGAGCCTGTGAAGAAACTGGCAGGCCATCGTGTCCTTGCACTGAACCGTGGTGAGAAGGAGAAATTCCTCACAGTGAAGATCGTGGCACCGGAGGAAGATATCATCCGCTATCTTGAGAAACAGGTGATCGTCCGTGACAATCCGAATACAACCCTGGTTCTGAAGGAAGTGGTGGAGGACAGCTACAAGCGTCTGATCGGCCCGGCCATTGAGCGTGAGATCAGAAGTGCATTAACGGAAGGAGCAGAGGACGGAGCCATTCACGTATTTGGCAAAAATCTGGAGCAGCTTCTTATGCAGCCTCCAATTGCAGGACAGGTAGTTCTTGGCTGGGATCCGGCATTTCGTACAGGATGTAAGCTGGCAGTGATAGACCCGACCGGAAAAGTTCTGGATACCACTGTGATCTATCCGACAGCGCCTACCAATGAGACCAAGATCCGTGCAGCCAAAGAAACCCTCAAAAAACTCATCAGCAAATATCACGTAACCCTGATCTCCGTAGGAAACGGAACCGCATCCAGAGAGTCAGAGCAGATTATCGTGGAACTCCTTAAGGAAATCCCGGAAAAAGTTCAGTACGTGATCACCAACGAGGCAGGTGCTTCCGTATATTCCGCAAGCAAGCTTGCAACGGAAGAATTCCCGAATTTTGATGTGGGACAGCGTAGTGCCACATCTATCGCAAGACGTGTCCAGGACCCGCTGGCAGAGCTTGTAAAGATAGACCCGAAATCCATTGGTGTCGGTCAGTACCAGCATGACATGAACCAGAAGAAACTGGGCGAGGCACTGAACGGAGTTGTTGAGGACTGCGTGAACAAAGTCGGCGTAGATCTCAATACAGCATCTGCTTCCCTTCTGGAATATATTTCCGGAATCAGCAAAGCTATCGCAAAGAATATCGTAGCTTACCGTGAGGAGAACGGCCGCTTCCAGACAAGACGGGAACTTCTCAAAGTTGCGAAACTTGGCCCGAAAGCCTTTGAGCAGTGTGCAGGTTTCACACGGATCACAGGGGGCAAAAATCCTCTGGATGCAACAAGTGTTCATCCTGAGAGCTACGACGCGGCAAAAAAACTCCTGGAAAAACTTGGCTATACACCACAAGACGTGGCAGAGCGTAAACTTACCGGCATTTCCAGACAGATCCGCGATTACGGAAAACTGGCCAAAGAACTGGAAATCGGTGAGCCGACACTTCGGGATATCGTAAAAGAGCTGGAGAAACCGGCAAGAGATCCACGTGATGAGATGCCGAAGCCGATTCTCCGCACAGATGTCCTTGATATGAAGGATCTGAAAGAAGGCATGGTTCTTAAAGGAACTGTCCGCAATGTAATTGATTTCGGAGCTTTTGTAGATATCGGTGTACATCAGGACGGACTGGTTCATATTTCAGAGATGAGCGAGAAATTCATCAAACATCCGCTGGAAGCAGTCAGCGTTGGTGATATTGTGGATGTGCGTGTTCTTGGTGTGGATATGAAGAAGAAGCGGATCAGCCTTTCCATGAAGGGGATCAGTAAATAAAAAGAAATATTCAGTAAAGTGAAGCAGCCGGGAATGTTTTGCATTACATTACCGGATAGAAATACAACAGAATTATGATACAGTTACAGCAGCGATTATAACTTATTCCTTATAAAGCCGGAGAAATCGGTTTTACAGGAAAAAATCGCTGCTGTATTATTATATTACAGGATGCGGACAATAGAGGTTGACTATATCAGACGGGAGGAAAATTAATTTGGACAGTACAGTACAGACCGTTCAGGAGGTAGGAAATCAGGTAAACCAGTACAAGCAGATGTTTGAAAATTATATTCCGGATATTACCAAATTCGGAATCAAGGTTGTCCTGGCCATCGTGGCTTTCTGGGTAGGAAGCACCGTCATTAAAGGGATCGTAAAGTTCGTCAGAAAATCACTGACAAAATCCAGACTGGACACAGGTGTTGCTCAGTTTATGTCATCCCTGGTCAAGATCGTGCTTTATATACTTCTGATTTTTAACATATCCACAAGCTTCGGAGTGAAGGAATCATCATTGGCAGCACTTCTTGGAACTGCCGGCGTTACCTTGGGTCTTGCCCTGCAGGGCGGACTTTCAAACCTGGCAGGAGGAATGATGCTTCTTTTATTCAAGCCATTCCAGGTAGGAGATTACATTGTTGTCAACGGACAGAACGGAAGCGAAGGAACAGTATCCAAGATCGAGATCTGTTACACAACGCTTCTTTCCATTGACAACAAGCATATCGTGATCCCAAATGGTACGCTTTCCAACACAACCATCACCAACGTAACGGCAAGGGATCAGCGAAGACTGGAGATCAAAGTAGGGATTTCTTACAACGCAGACATCCAGAGAGCCAAGGAGATCCTGGAAGACATCCTGACAGAAGATCCTGACACAAGAGAAGACGAAGAGATGGTAGTATTTGTAGATGAGCTGGCAGAAAGTGCTGTGATCATGGGCTTCCGTGTCTGGGTAGATACAGACCGCTACTGGGACACCAGATGGAGACTGAACCAGAGGATCAAAGAAGACTTTGATTATTATGGAATTGAGATTCCTTATAATCAGCTGGATGTGCATTTGCATAAATAAAAACCCGGATTAAGTTTCAGTTATTGACAAATAACTATCACAATGTCATAATACCCCACAGAGATAGTATTTGGACTCAAAACTATACTCTGGCTGAAATCACTGGAATCTTATATAAATAACCAGCCGGAACCCGGGAAATGGGAACGGACGGATATATGAAATTATAAAAGATAAGAGCCTGTATTGATGGCAGGGAAAGTATTATAGCAGAAAATTCTGTGAATACCTTTTCATGTACAAAAAACAGGACTCAGCATACAGGGGATCAATCAGAAGCGTTTCAGGGTCGAGGTATACCCTGAGATGCTTTTTTTTGCACTTCCCTGCAGGAAAGGACTTATATAAGATGACAATAGAAATGTTAAAAGGAAAGATCCACAGAGCAACTGTTGTCCAGGCAGAACTGGATTATGTGGGAAGTATCACTGTGGATGAGGAACTGCTGGAAGCTGCCGGAATACTGGAATATGAAAAAGTTCAGATCGTAGATGTGAACAACGGCAGCCGTTTCGAGACATACACCATTTGCGGAGAACGCGGAAGCGGTATGATCTGCCTGAACGGAGCAGCAGCAAGATGTGTAAGCACCGGTGACAAGATCATCATCATGGCTTACGCACAGTACGAGCAGGAAGAAGCCCGTACACATAAGCCTGCAGTAGTATTTGTAGATGAAGAAAATAAGATCAGCAGAGTGACCAATTATGAGAAACACGGACTGCTGAAAGATATGGCCTGAAAAAATCCGTAATAGAGGAAACTCAGATTACAGATTAGGTATGTGTCCAATGTGGACATAACGCCTTATAAAATAAGAGGAAAGTGAATTCAGAAAAGAGGCTATCTCGAAATCTATAAAAAATCCCAGTTCCCGTGACTGAGAAAGAGGAGAGAACAATGCAGGTAACAAAAACAGTAGAAGAAACAAGAAAACAGATCAAAGCGTGGAAAAAAGAAGGAAAAACAGTAGGCCTTGTGCCAACCATGGGATTTCTCCATGAGGGACATGCAAGCCTGATCAAAAAATGCAGAGAGCAGAATGATATCGTAGTGGTATCCGATTTCGTCAATCCTACACAGTTCGGTCCTACCGAGGACCTGGAAGCCTACCCGAGAGACTTTGAGCGTGACAGCAAACTCTGCGAAAGCCTGGGAGCAGACCTGATCTTCTGCCCGGAGCCTTCCGAGATGTATCATGATCCCCACGCATTTGTAAGTATAGATACTCTGTCAGAGACACTTTGCGGAAAAACACGTCCGATCCATTTCAAAGGTGTGTGTACCGTTGTGACCAAGCTGTTCCACATTGTGGCACCGGACAGAGCATATTTCGGACAGAAAGACGCACAGCAGCTGGCCATCATCCGCAAGATGGTGCGTGATCTGAACTTCGATATTGAGATCGTAGGCTGTCCGATCATCCGTGAGGAGGACGGACTTGCAAAATCCTCCAGAAATACATACTTAAGCCCTGAAGAGAGAAAAGCAGCTCTTTGCCTGTCAAAGGCAGTAAAAGCCGGACAGGAAGCCATTCACGCAGGAATCCCGGCAGAAGAGCTTCTCGGAAAAATGCGAGCAGTGATCGAAGCAGAGCCTCTGGCAAAGATTGATTATGTATCCATGGTAGATGCACTTACCATGCAGCCGGTGGAAAAAGCTGACCGCAGCGTTCTTGTAGCAATGGCTGTTTACATCGGAAAAACAAGACTGATCGACAACTTCAGCTACGAGGTATAATATATGGAAAAAATCTTAAATAAAATCGCAAAGATCAGCAGCCTTGCATCCAGATATATCGGGATCATTATTATCGCTTTTTCCTGCGTGGCTTTTTTCTGGCGGGACGGTTTTGCCTGGATGACCAATTACACTTCTGTATTCCTTGGGGTTATCATGTTCGGAATGGGACTGACCATAAAGATGGAAGACTTCCGGATTGTTTTTTCCAGACCTAAAGAAGTGGTGATCGGAGCAGTGGCACAGTATACCATCATGCCTGTAGTGGCCTGGATACTGTGCAAGGTGATGAATCTTCCGGCTGACCTGGCCCTGGGAGTGATCCTGGTAGGCTGCTGCCCGGGGGGAACAGCCAGCAATGTGATCACCTATATTGCAGGCGGTGACGTGGCATTATCTGTAGGAATGACAATCGTTTCCACGCTGGCAGCACCCCTTGCCACACCGTTTCTTGTATATGTTCTGGCAGGAGCCTGGGTGGAAGTATCTTTCTGGGCTATGGTGCTCTCTGTGATAAAAGTGATCCTGGTTCCGGTACTTCTGGGAATCATTTTGCGGAGTCTTGCAGGAGAACACGTAGACAAAGTATCCGACGTGATGCCGCTGATCTCAGTGATCGCTATCGCTATGATCATCGGAGGAATCGTGGCAGTAAATGCAGACAAGATCTTAAACTGTGGAGTTCTGGTGCTTGGAGTGGTGGCTATCCATAACTTCTGCGGTATGATGTTAGGTCTCCTTGCAGCAAAAATCTTCCAAGTGGAATATTCCAGAACAACAGCCATAGCTATAGAAGTAGGCATGCAGAACAGCGGTCTTGCAGTTTCGCTGGCAGCAGCTAATTTTGCAGCCAATCCTCTGGCAACACTGCCAGGAGCAATCTTCAGCGTATGGCACAATATCGCAGGTTCCATATTCGCCGGAATCCGCCGTGCAGGAGCAGAACGCCAGACAGAACCAGGGAGCGGTAAGCTGGCGGAAGAAAGCTAAAAAGACAGAAGAACACTGAGGGGAGTTCGGAATATCGTTTTTATAAAGAAACCCGACAGCGTATGGATTGATCTGTATGCTGTCGGGTTTTGCGTTGTGGATTTGGAAATCGCATGTTAAACTGGAAACATAAAACACAGATATAAGACAGGTTCAGGAAAGAAGCCTGTGAACATTAAACATTGTAAAAGAGGACACTGCAATGAAATATGATGATCTGATACAGGAATTGAATACATGGGAGTATGATGAGAAGATTTTCCGGGAATATTATTTTATGGAAAAAATTCCGAAGAATATTTCGGGATTTGCAGCAAGACATTCGGACCATAAAAAAGAAGTTGAGTGGGTACAGAATCCGAAAAAAGTAAATGCGCATTCCAGAGAGGATGCGTTTATCCCGCAGGGATATAATGTGAGTCTGGTAAAACACCCGAGATATTTTCCATTGTTTTATCATGAACATGATTTTTTTGAAATCATATATGTTCTGTCAGGAACCTGTACTAATTCCTTCCGGGATTCCACAGAGAAACTGACAGCAGGAGACCTGTGCCTGATCGCACCTGATGTCAGACATGGAATCCTGGCAGTGGAGGACGACAGCGTAATTCTGAATATCTTGATCCGCCGCAGCACATTTATGGATATCTTTTATAATACAGTCCGTGATAAGACCCAGATTTCCGGTTTCTTTGTAGGGAACCTATATTCCAGAGAAAAAATACGATACCTTCTTTTCCGTACGAAGAATGATACAGTTATCCGCAACTACATTCTGGACATATACAGGGAACAGAAAACCGGCGACAGTTTTTCAGACAGGATCATCTGCAGCATCCTTACATTGTTTTTTGTGGAGCTGACCAGACGCCATGGGAAAAATGTAAGCATACCGGATAACAGAAGAGAACGGACGGAGCAGGAATCCGAAATGCTTGCTTATATGATGGGAAACTGCAGTACAGTAACTTTAAATGAACTTGCAGAGAAATTTCATTTTTCTGTACCATACTGTTCGAAACTGATCAAATCCATCTCAGGAAAAACTTTCTCCAATCTTCTCACAGAGATCCGTCTGCAGCATGGCGAACAGCTTCTTCTCAGCAGTCAGCTCAGTGTAGAAGATATCAGTGACAGGGTAGGGTATAAAAATCCGGAAAGTTTTATCCGTGCATTTCGCCGTTTATACAATGATACACCAAGCCAATATAGAAGAAAGAATAAATAAAGTCAATTAAATTGATTATTTCAAACCATGGAAGTAGTTCCGACATTCCGCTATGATGTAAACAAATAAAAAACATCAATGCAGAATAAAAAGGAGGAAGCCAGTATGAAATATAATGATACTTATTCCATGATCGGAGCTATGATTAACCAGGGATTTGAAGTTGAGTTTAAGAAAGAACGGGAGAAAAAAGAAAAACGCCGCAGATTCTTACGCAAATTGATTGTCATGATATCTCGATTAAAGAAGCGTTCGGGAAATATTACAGAGAATATGTCCGACAGTGCCGGTAAATGCAGATGTGATGCGCATACGATATGTGCATGTGCTGTCGATTGTGGAGACAGAGTGTGATAATCTGTTACAACAAATCGATACAAGTCACATTATGTCGAAAGAAAAAGTCATAAAATACAGAAATGCGGTTTACAAATATTTTTTCTTATACTATAATAAGACCATGGACGACAAAAGTCCCCAACATATGAAAACAGGGGGGCCCGCTGAAGCGAGCTGAGAGTAGACTGTAAATGTCTTGACCCATAACCTGATTTGGATAATGCCAACGTAGGGACATATGCACGAAGGATTCTTAAAGACACAGAAGATCAGAGAGTACAGAAGATTTTTATTAAGTACGTAAGATTAAGAGCCGGTTGCCGTGATGCGTATGCGTTGCAGCGACCGGCTTTTTGTTGTATAAACATAAAGAATTTACAGAAGGATACCCTATATCTGACGGGAACAGAGCTTGTACAGCAGACCGGAATTCCGACAGCAGTGACAGATTTTCCAGATTCGGATACAAAATGAAAGGAGATTTTTTTACATGAGAAATTACAGTACACAGATGGAGGCTGCCCGTAAAGGCATCATCACACCTGAACTTGAGATTGTAGCTAAGAAAGAACGAATGACAACAGAGGAGCTGCTTCCGCTGGTAGCCTCCGGTAAGGTGGCAATCTGTGCAAATAAAAATCATAAATGTATCGATCCGGAGGGTGTAGGCTCCATGCTCCGCACTAAGATTAACGTAAACCTTGGTGTATCCAGAGACTGCAAGGACTATGATGTAGAGATGCAGAAAGTAATGGAAGCTGTCAACATGGGAGCACACGCTATCATGGATCTTTCTTCCCACGGAAATACCATTCCGTTTCGCCGTAAGCTGACAAGTGAGTGTCCGGCTATGATCGGAACAGTTCCTGTTTATGATTCAGTTATCCACTATCAGAGAGACCTTGACACACTGACAGCTAAGGATTTCATTGATGTGGTAAGACTTCACGCACAGGATGGAGTAGATTTTGTAACTCTTCACTGCGGAATCACAAGAAAGACTATCGATCAGATCCGTAACCACAAGAGAAAAATGAACATTGTTTCCAGAGGAGGTTCTCTTGTATTTGCATGGATGTGCATGACCGGCGAGGAGAATCCGTTCTATGAATATTACGACGAGATCCTGGATATCTGCCGTGAGTATGATGTGACCATCTCCCTTGGCGATGCCTGCCGTCCGGGATGTCTGGCTGATGCAACAGACGTATGCCAGATCGAGGAGCTTGTACGTCTTGGCGAGCTGACCAAGCGTGCATGGGAAAAAGATGTCCAGGTTATGGTTGAGGGACCGGGACACGTTCCGCTTGATCAGGTAGAGGCAAACATGAAAGTACAGCAGTCCATCTGCCAGGGTGCACCATTCTATGTATTAGGACCGATCGTAACTGACGTTGCACCGGGATATGACCACATTACATCTGCAATCGGCGGCGCAGTAGCAGCTATGTCCGGAGCTGCATTCCTCTGCTATGTAACACCGGCCGAGCACCTTGCCCTTCCGAACCTTGAGGACGTGAAACAGGGAATCATGGCATCCAAGATCGCAGCTCATGCAGCAGACATTGCCAAAGGTGTCCGCGGTGCCCGTGAGATCGATGACAAGATGGCTGATGCCAGAAGAAAGCTTGACTGGGAAGCGCAGTGGGAGTGTGCAATGGATCCGGAAACAGCGAAACGTATCTGGAACGAGCGCAAACCGGAGCATGATGATACCTGCTCCATGTGCGGTAAATTCTGCGCAGTGCGAAGCATGAACAAGGCACTTGCAGGAGAGCATATCGATATTCTGTAGTATATAGGCAGCCGGCAGCATAACATACCTGTTTTCGGGATATGCAGCAGCCAGCCAGAGCACTGACGGGATATATTGTTTAGCTGCAATATAATATAATAGAAGAAAACGGAATATCAGAGTCGTCCATGTTTGTGGTAAAATATCACAACAGGGCGGCTCTTTTTCTGTGCATAAAATAAAAATATACATGCAAAATGTCGTCTATATGACGAAAAAATACATGTTCCATATACAAAGTGCTCAATAATCCATGCAGAAGGATTGGATAATCCATGTATTTTTTGTGTCCAAATTGTTAAAATAGCATCATCAAATAACGGAGAACGTCAAAATAAAGGAGGACGAAACATGAAAAGAAAGATGCTCAGCGTTCTGCTCTGTGCAGCAATGATGGGAACAACACTCGCAGGCGCAACAAGCGTGCTTGCAGCTGACGACAAAGATTCAGACAGCAAATGGGAGTACAAGGAGGCTACTCTTACATTTCTGATCGATCCGGATACAGCGTCATCCGGATATCAGGCAGTATTTGATCTCTGCGAGAAAGAGACAGGTATCCACATTGAGACAGAGCTTCGTGCATCAGGCGGTGACGGAGACAACCAGGTAAAAACAAGACTTGCTTCCGGCGAGATGACAGATCTTTGCGGATACAATTCAGGAGCTAAGCTCAACGAGCTTGATCCGGAGAGCAACTTTATCGACATTTCCGGCGAAGAGTGGGCAAGCCGTCTTGATGATACATTTGCATCTGCAGTAAGCGCAGGTTCTGATTCCGCAGTATACGGTGTTCCGCTTACAGCTACAAACCTCGGATGTATCCTTTATAATAAAGACCTCTATGAGAAATATGATCTTGAGGTTCCGGATACATGGGAAGATTTCCTTAAAAACTGTGATACACTGAAAGATGCTGGTGAGACAGCAGTTATCGGATCTCTTGGAGATTCCTGGACAATTCAGGTTCCATACCTTGGAGATCACTATAATGTACTTGCAGCAGAGCCGGATTTCTCAGAGAAATTTGAAGCTGGTGAAGCTAAATATGCTACAACAGAGGCTGGTCTTAAGAGCTTCCAGAAACTCGCTGACCTTCAGCCATACTTTAACGAGGATTACACAGCAACTACATACGCAGATGCCTGCGATAAGCTTGTAAACGGCGAGGGTGCTCACTGGTTCATCCTTTCCCAGGCACTTTCCAGCATCTATGAGCTCTACGGAGACGATGTAAACAAAATCGGTGTTATGGGTGTTCCGGGAGATGACGCTGACAACCATGGTCTTACAGTTTGGGAGCCAACAGCTATTTACGGAAACGCTAACAGTGACAAAAAAGATGATATCTTAAGATTTATGGAGTTCTATACATCTGATGAGGCACTTGACGCATTCACAGAAGCACAGAAACCAGACGGCCCATATTGTATCAAGGGATATGAGCTTCCGGATGACGCATATGACGGAGTTAAAGAGGCTCAGGAGAAATACTTTGACACAGGAAAAACAAATGTTGCAATGGAGTTCCAGACATCTGTAAAGGGAACAAACTGCGAGTATATCTGCTCTGAGGTTGCAACCGGACAGTCTACAGCAGAGGAAGCTGCAAAAGCTTACGATGAGGACTGCAAGAAACAGGCAACACAGCTTGGACTTGACTGGAAATAAGTAAATGTGTGTCGGCCGCTTGCGCTGCAGGCGGCCGGCTTTAATGTCAGCCAGACATCTGGAAATCGGAAAGGAAATGAAGCATGAACAAAAAGAAAATATACAGTTTATGGTTTCTTCTTCCGGCAGTACTGATTTTCGTGATCTTCTTCATCATCCCGATGGTGACATCACTGTTTTTCAGCTTAACTGTATGGGATCTGAAATCATTTACATTCTGCGGCCTTGATAACTATAAAACATTCTTCAGTGAAAACTCCTTAAGTATATCTGTAAAAAATACGTTGATCTATGCAGTCCTTACAAGTGGACTGAAAGTGATCATTGCATTCTTTATTGCATTGTTCCTGACAAGTAAGATCAAAACAAAAGATTTCTTAAGATCTCTTGTATTTTTCCCGAACCTTGTCAGTGCGGTAGCAATCGGTATTATTTTCAAAGCACTGATGCATCCGAGCAAGGGACTTTTCAACACAGTTCTTGCAGCCATTGGAATTTCCGGACCTAACTGGCTGGGTGATACACACCTTGCCCTGTTTTCCGTAATTGCGGTTGATGTATGGAAAGGTGTCAGCATTTCCACAGTAATCTTTATTGCCGGCATCACATCTATTGATTCCAGCTATTATGAAGCTGCTTCTATCGACGGTGCAACCCGCTGGCAGACTATTCGAAACATCGTAATGCCACTGGTTCGTTCTTCAACAAATACCATTATCACACTTTCCCTGATCGGCGGACTTCGCTGCTTTGATTTGATCTGGGCTATGACAAAGGGTGGTCCTGGATTTGCAACAGACGTACTTGCATCCGTTGTTTACAAACAGTACGCAGCAGGCTTCTTCGGTCTGTCTACAGCAGGAAACGTTATCATGTTTGCGGTAATTGCGATCATCGCATTCCCGCTTCAGAAGTTCCTTAACAGCAGGGAGGTGTACAACTAAAATGAAAAAACAGAAAAGACTTACCTTATTAGGAGACATCCTTGGATGTGTTTTCGGTATTCTCATTTTTGCAGTACCGTTTCTCTTCATGCTGATCAATGCACTGAAGGACAGAAAAGAAGCAAACCTTCTGAGACTTTCCCTTCCGACTGAGTGGATGTGGAGCAACTTCAAAGAAGTATTTTCCGCAAATAATTATCAGATCATCACAGCATTCAAGAACAGTATTATCCTTACTGTAGGATCCCTGATCGTGCTTATCATTGTAGGATCCATGGCCGGCTATGTTCTTCAGAGAAGATCTGACAGACCTGTAAAGATCGTGGATACACTTGTTATGACAGGTCTTATGATTCCTCCTGCAATCCTTCCTACAATCTGGATTATGCAGGGACTTCACATTTACAAAACCATGTTTGGTATGATCATGGTTGAGACAGCACTTCAGATTCCGTTTACCATCATGCTTTACAAAGGTTTTATGAATACAATTCCTGTAGAGCTTGAGGAGGCAGGATACATCGACGGATGTACAAGAAGCAATCTGTTTGTAAAGATTATTTTCCCTCTTCTGAAACCGGTTACATCCACAATTATCATCCTGAATGCGGTAACAATTTTCAACGATTTTACTAACCCGCTGTACTTCCTTCCGGGAAATGATAATGTAACAGTTCAGCTTACTCTTTATAACTTTATGGGCAGATACTCCAGTTCTTATAACCTGCTGTTTGCAGATGTACTGATAATCACTATCCCGATGCTGATCCTCTTCCTGTTTTTCAACAAGAAGATCGTAGACGGTATGGTAGCCGGAGCTGTCAAAGGCTGATGCCAAATATGCAAAATCGGATTTGTGTGGTATTATCATAATTGAATCAACTGCGAAGCAGTTATTCGGTTATGATAAGCAAGCAGTGAATAAGGATGGTTTTATCCACCTGACATGCCATGCAGATAAAAGAAAACAGATACTCTGCTGTGACGGCAGGGTATCTGTTTTGGCAAATAAAAATATATGAGGTGTGTTTATGAAATTTCGCACAAAACTGATTTTGGGTTTTTCCATTGTAATATTTTTTATATCGGCAATCCTGGGTATAGTCTGCTATAACTATAATTCAAAAAGGCTATCTGAAAAAGCAGCTCAAAGCCTGAAATTCTATTCCAGGCAGACAGCTGCTAATGTTGATTTTACAGTAGATTCCATGAAGCATGTGACAGATTATATCCTGTCAGAACAGGATATGCTCAATGCAATGAAAACATTGCCGAAATATTATGAAAAAGGCAATTATGGATTTGGTAAAACGATAAAACATAATGATCTTCTGGATACCTTAAATACAGGACTTGCCATGTACTATATCGACAGTAATTTTTACAGGGTGATCATTTTTAATGAGTTCGGAGATGTGGCATCCAGTACAAATACCGGTTCCAAGCTTACCAATAAGGCAAGGAATACATCCGACATCAAATGGCTGGATTCAGCAACCAGAATGCATGGTAAACCGATCCTGATAGCACCACATATGGATGGCTGGGGAATCAGGGAAAGCGAGGAAGTTTTTTCCCTGGCCAGAAAAGTTCAGGGCGGAGATTTCGGATATATTGAAGTACAGTATGCTACGGATGAACTGAAGGATATATTTGAGGTTCCGGATTCCGATATTAAAGTTGTGGCGTTTCTTCCGGGAGGAGAAATACTGTATCAGTCCGAGGGACTGGCCGGCGATCTGGTAAGCTACATAAAAAAACATCCGGAAGTAACAAAAATGGATTCTATTACCGTTTCCTCGGACACAAGCATGTGGGCATCAGCATCAGAGATATCCGATAATTATGGAATCCGTGTGGTTGCCCTGGAGGAAAAAACGGAGATCGTTGCGGGTATGAAAGAGGCTGTGATGATCGCTCTGGGAATGGCTATAGGCTGCTTTGTGATCTCCATGGGTGTGGTAATCTTTATTGCCAGCAAGCTTTCCAGGCCGTTGACTGTGTTAAAGGATCAGATGGAAAATACAGGAATCGAGAATATGGATGCAGAGCTTGCAGTTCCGGATACAGATGATGAAGTGCAGGCTGTAGGAATCGCATACCAGAATCTGATGCACAGACTGAACGAATCCATTGTAAAGGAAAAACGAATGTCTCTTTTGCAGCTTCAGGCTCAGTTTGATACCCTTCAGGCGCAGGTTAATCCGCATTTTCTCTACAATGTGCTCAATGTGATATCAAGCAGAGGCATTATGGACGGTGATGAGGAAATCTGTGAGATATGCGGCTGTCTGGCAGCCATGCTCCGATATTCCACGAACACAAAGGAGAGATACGCAACAGTAGAAAAGGAGTTGGAGTATCTTGAACGTTATATTTTTCTGCTGAAATCCAGATATGAACATCGGCTGGAGGTGGAAGTGGAGTGTGAGGAATCCGTAAAACATGAGCAGCTTCCCAAGATTGTACTGCAGCAGCTGGTGGAGAACAGCATACAGCACGGATATAATAACAGCAAAAATATCATGAAAATTCACGTACATGGCTGGAGAGATGAAACGGGCTGGTACTTTGAAGTCCGGGATAACGGACAGGGGACCACGGAAGAAGTGCGTGAAGAGTTAAACGAAAAAATGAGAAAAATCCGGAAAAAGATCATGTCCAAGGGAAGCAGTATAGAGATGGAAATCGGAGGTATGGGGCTGGCGAATACCTATGCCAGAATGTTCCTTCTGTACAATGGAAGAGCAGTATTCCGGATAAGAAATCTTGAAGAAGGATTAAGTGTCATCATAGGGGTATCGGAAAAGGAGGATGAAGCCGATGTATCAGGTGATGATTGTTGATGATGAGCCGATGGCAGCCAGTCTGATCGTCAATATTATAAAACAGAAGTACAACAAGTTTGAGATTATGGGAACTGCCTATGACGGTGAGGAAGCACTGGAACTGATGGAGAAAAAAAGAGAACCAGATGTTCTGATCACAGATATCCAGATGCCGGTGATGAATGGACTGAAGCTTGTAGAAGAAACAAAGAAACGTTATCCGGAAGTGCTCAGTGTGATAGTCAGCGGATATCAGGAATTTGAATATGCGAAGCAGGCTATCGCATTTGGTGTGTGTGATTATATTTTGAAACCGATCGTACCGTCAGAGTTTGCCAAGCTGATCGTAAAGATTGAAGACAAGCTGAGACAGAAATATTATAAAGAACGAAACGTTCTTATGCACAGGATGGTAAATGAGCTTCCTGTAGATGAAAAAGCTCTCAGAAGATACTTTCAGTCGGAAAATTATTACGGGGCGATCGTCAGGCTGAACGGACTTCCAAGCCGCTATGGGGAGCGGGGAAAAAAGGAGATTTTTTCGGATATCAATGAGATGATGCTGGCATATGGCCGTGATACACAGGAGACGCTTTATCTCTGCCCGGGCGTGCTTGTCAGTGATGAAGATTATGAACAGATGATCCGCCGCCGTATTGAAAAAGAACAGCCGGAAGCGGCTTATGTGACTACTATTATCCGAAGAAAATCAGTTCCGGCAGGGCAGATCGGAGAGATGGTTCGTGAACTTTACCGGGCACTGGATGCTTCCATTATTCTGGGAAAGAGCCAGACTATTATTATAGAGGATGTCGGAAATTTTCAGACACCCGGATCATCCGGGCGGGATTATGAATATCTGGAGGAGTTAGAATATCTGGCAGAAAAACAGAAGTATGACCGGCTTCAGAAGGATACGGAAACGCTGATCCGTAAGTGGGTAAAAGAAGAACATACTCAGCTCTGGATCGAAGGGCGTGTGCGGCAGATTGGTTATCTGCTTCAGCGTTACAATGCAGGAAACAGGGATTACCGGGAAGCAGAATTTCTTATGGATGACATTTTTTCCGGTGCAGAGAATGTGGATCAGCTTTGCTGCGGAATTTCAGATATTTTCTTCAAGGATGTCCGTGAAGAAAGTGCTTCCGCACAGAAAGCAGACACAGAAGAATATTTTGACAGTGTAAAAGAATACATACGCAAGCATATGGCAGAACAGCTGTCACTTCATAGTGTAAGCAAAGCGGTAGGCGTTTCACAGACTTATTTAAGCAGACTTTTCCGTAAATATGAGGATGCGTCATTTAATACGTATCTGACTGCACTTCGAATGGAAAAAGCCAAGAAGCTTCTTCTTCGGGAAGAGAAGATGTATGTGAAAGATGTTGCGGAAAAGGTAGGATACAAAGATCAGTTTTATTTCAGCCGTATTTTTTATTCCTATACAGGAGTGCGGCCGTCAGAATATGTTGAGAAATAAAAAAGTTGGGATGATATAACAAAAATAATATAAAACCCCAATAATATAAAATCAAAATGGAGGGTAAGGTATGCTGTATCATAATGGGGAAAAACTTACAAAAGAAAAATTTCAGAATCCGGGTAGCGAGTACAGGGCAGCACCGTTCTGGGCCTGGAACTGCCGCATGACAAAAGCAGAGATCGACAACACTCTGGATGCGCTGAAGGCCATGGGAATGGGCGGCGGACATATCCACTGCCGTACAGGAATGGACAATCCGTACATGGGTGAGGAATTCCTGGAGCTGGTGAAATATTCCTGGAAAAAGAGCCAGGAAAAAGACATGCTCACATGGCTTTATGATGAGGACCGCTGGCCGTCAGGTGCAGGCGGCGGACTGGTCACAAGAGACCATAAATACAGAATCAGATTTCTGCTTTTCACACCGGAATGTCAGGATGGAAAAGAAATCGTGAACAGTGATCTCAGGTCATCCGGGCAGGCTGTCCGAAGCAATGAGAGGACCTTTCTGGGAAGATATCAGGTGCGCCTGGAGAACGGTTATCTGGCAGAGTATGAGAAGATCAGTGAGGACCAGGAGCTGAAAGAGGGATTTCAGGAATGGTTTGCTTATCTTGAGGTATCCGGCGATAATCCATGGTTCAATAACGAAGCCTATCTGAATACTCTTGATAAAGAGGCTGTAAAGCGTTTTGTTGAGGTAACACACGAGAAATATTATGAAAATCTGGGACAGGAGTTTGGAAAAACGATTCCCGCGATCTTCACAGATGAGCCACAGTTTTCCCATAAACAGTGCCTGGATTTTGCAGATGAGAGGATGGATGTGACCATTCCTTACACCGATGATCTGGAGGATACTTTTAAGACTGCATACGGACACAGCCTTCTTGAACATCTTCCGGAGCTGTTCTGGGAGCTTCCGGGAGAGGCTGTTTCCAGAATCCGTTATGAGTATCATGACCATATCGCCGAGCGTTTTGCAGATGCTTTTGCAGATACTATTGGAGGCTGGTGCAGGGAGCATGGGATCGCACTGACAGGTCATATGATGGAAGAGCCTACTCTGGAAACACAGACAGCAGCTCTTGGCGAGGCGATGCGTTCTTATCGTTCTTTCGAAATTCCGGGAATTGATATGCTCTGTGACAGAAGAGAGCTTTCTACTGCGAAGCAGGCAGAGAGCGCAGTGCATCAGTTCGGAAGAGAAGGTATGACAAGTGAGCTTTACGGCGTTACAAACTGGGATTTTGATTTCCGGGGACATAAGCTTCAGGGCGACTGGCAGGCTGCTCTTGGTGTAACTGTCCGTGTACCTCATCTGACCTGGACTTCCATGGCCGGCGAAGCGAAACGTGATTATCCGGCTTCTATCAGCTATCAGTCACCGTGGTATAAAGAATATCCTCTTGTAGAGAATTATTTTGCAAGAGTAAATACAGCACTGACAAGAGGTGTTCCTCATGTGAAGCTGGCTGTGATCCATCCGGTAGAGTCCTACTGGCTTTTCTGGGGTCCGAAGGAGCAGACAGCACCGATCCGTGAGGAGATGGATGAGAACTTTATCCATATGATAGAGTGGCTGCTTTACGGTACCGTTGATTTTGATTTTATTTCTGAATCATTGCTTCCAGACCTGAATATGGGTCAGGAAGAGGAAAAACTTCTGAAGGTCGGAGCAATGAAATACGAAACTGTTCTTGTACCAAATTGCCTGACACTTCGAAACTCTACTTTGGAGATTCTTGAGAAATTCAAAGAACGAGGCGGTCGTGTGATCTTCGCAGGCCAGCTTCCGAAATATGCAGATGCCTATCCATCAGACAGAGGTGTGAAGCTGGCGCAAAAGTGTGAGACTGTGGCATTCAGCAAGTACCGTCTGCTGGAAGCTGTGAAAGGCGCAAGAGATATCGAGGTACTTGAGGATGATGGTAAACCTTCCACAAACCTGATCTACCAGATGCGAGAAGAGGGAGAAAACCGCTGGCTGTTCCTGTGCCATGTAAACCGCACAGAGAAGATTTCCGATGCCTGCATCGTGATCAATGAACTGCAGGAGCGCAAGAAAAACCAGGATCTTCCAAGAGAGGAAAAGCTTCGTATCCGTATCCGCGGAGCATGGAAGGTAACGGTGTACGATGCCATGACCGGTGAGATCTATCCGGTAAACGCAGAGTACCATAAAGGGGACACTGTTCTGAAACGGAGTATGTTTGACCATGACAGTCTTCTTCTCTGGCTGGAGCCTGCTGGTACAGGAGAAGAGAATAGTGAGTTTGGTTCGGCGTGTGAGGCAAAGAAGTGCAGCTGTGCACTGGATATTTCCGACCAGGTGGAGATTGTCCGCAGTGAGCCGAATGTAAGCATCCTGGATCTTGCTGAGTATGCGTTTGACGGCGGTGAGTGGCAGGATGAGGATGAAATCCTCCGTATTGATAACCGTTTCCGTGAAAAACTGGGATATCCGCTCCGTATGGAGGCTTTTGCGCAGCCATGGACCAACGATAAGGTGGAAGGTTTTGAACACACTCTGGCTTTACGGTTCCATATCAATACCGAAACAGTATTAAAGGGAACATTCCTTGCAATGGAAAATGATGAGAAGACAAAGATATTCCTGGATGAAAAGCCAGTGGAAAACAAGGCTGACGGATGGTATGTGGATCACTGCATCCGCAAGATACTGATGCCGGATATGGAAGCAGGAGAGCATGAGCTGATCGTGGAGATTCCGTATAATTCCAAAGTAAATATCGAGGCCATGTTCCTTCTTGGAGAATTCTCAGTAAAAGTTGTAGGAAGAGATCAGATACTTGGCGAAGTGAGCCACAAAGCAGCTTTCAGTGATCTTACCAGCCAGGGCTATCCGTTCTACGGTGGAAATGTGACCTATCAGATTCCGTTTGTAAGCAACGGCGGCGAAGTAAGTGTCCGTGAAAACTTATTCCGTGCACCTGTAATAAAAGCATCTGTTGACGGAAAAGAGGCAGGGTATATCGCATTTTCACCATATGAGGTATCTTTTGGCAAACTGCCGGCGGGAGAACATATGCTTGAACTGACTGTATTCGGAAACAGGGTAAACACCTTCGGCACTCTGCATAACTGTGACCAGAAAGAAGACTGGTACGGACCGAATGCCTGGAGAACAACAGGTGATCTGTGGGCATATGAATATCAGATAAAGCCAACCGGACTTCTGAAAGCACCGGTACTTATTGAGAGGTAAGACGCGAAGACAGCAAAATTAAAGGTTGTAATTACAGAAAGTGTGAGTTATAATAAATTCACAAAAGAAAATTTCTTCGGGGCAGGGTGTAATTCCCTACCGGCGGTATAGTCCGCGACCCGCTTCGGCGGCTGATCTGGTGAGATTCCGGAACCGACAGTAAAGTCTGGATGAGAGAAGAACGCGCAGTATTTTATAAACGTGCTCAGTGCCCCGGGAAGAAGTTCCCGGGGTTTTCTATGTTTGGGAGAATTATTCAGGAAATTCTCGCGACATGATTTTGGCAGAAATTTTCTTTGGAATATTTCGAAAGAAGGAGAGAGAATTATGAGTGAACAGGTATTGCAGAGAGGAAACGCCATGGAAAGGAGCAGGACAAGGACAATCGCGCAGGTAGCCATGCTTGGTGCTGTTGCAGGTGTGCTGATGAATCTGGAATTTCCGATCCCGTTTCTTGCACCGTCTTTTTATCAGCTTGACTTTTCCGAGGTTCCGGTTATGGTAGGAACTTTTGCCATGGGTCCTGTAGCAGGTATTCTGATCGAGCTTGTGAAGATCCTCGTGCATCTTGTGACCAAGGGAACTATGACAGCCGGTGTCGGTGATGTTGCAAACTTCCTGTTTGGATGTGCCTATGTGGTACCGGCAGGACTGATTTATCGTTTTCATCATAAGAAGAGCAGAGTACATGCAGTTGCAGGTATGGCAGTTGGAACTGTTCTGACAGCGATCCTTGCATGCTTCATCAATGCGTTCGTACTGCTCCCGGCTTACGGTAAAGCTTTTGGAATGCCGATCGAGACTTTTATCCAGATGGGAAGTGCAGTACACAGCTCAGTAAACGGACTGCTTACATTTGCACTGCTGATCATTGCACCGTTTAATATTTTTAAATATGCAGTAACATCCCTGATCGTGTTTGTAATTTATAAGAAAATCCGTGTTGTGCTGAAAGGTGACTGATTTAAGCGCAAAAGACATATTACGGATTTTAACATAGAAATGCCATGTAACGTGCAGCTGTTTGAGGCAGCGGCCGGTACATGGCATTTCTGTTTTGGTCAGCAGGTATTTTTTGTTTGAATTTCTAAATTTCCTGGTCGGATTCCATGGATTTCATAATTCCAAGTTCCTTTCTTGCAAAAACAACTGCAAGCACGAAAGCAGAAGTATCTGCAATCGGTCCTGCATACATGACACCGTCAATTCCAAGAAAGAGCGGGAAGATCACGATCAGCGGCAGCAGGAAAAGTACCTGTCTTGTAAGGGACATGATGATACCAAGCTTTGCCTTGCCGATAGAGGTGAAAAATCCGGCAGACATAGGCTGTATCCCATTGGCAAAAGTCATCAGCATAAAGATGCGGAGATATTTTTCCGCAAACTGAAAATACAGATCGTTTCCGTTTCCGAAGATGCCCACGATCTGATGTGGGAAGAACTGGAAGCAGATAAAAAATATCATAGCGATAATGGTGCAAAGTGTTACGGAACAGCGGTAAGTCTGACGCACACGGCTGTATTTTTCGGCTCCGTAATTAAAACCCCAGATGGGCTGGGAACCCTGGGAGATTCCGATGCAGATAGCCATAAATACCTGGTTGACTTTTGAGATGATGCCTGCGCAGGCAATAGGGATATCACTTCCGTAAACAGATTCTGCTCCGTAGTGGCGGAGAATATTGTTCATAACGATCTGTACCACAGCAATGGCAATCTGGTTGATGCAGGAGGCCATTCCAAGGGAAAAGATCGCACACAGGTTGGGAAACCGCGGGATCAGCATGGAACGGTCAAGATACATTTTTCGGAGTCTGGCGAAATAAAAGATCACCAGAATTCCGGAAACGACCTGCCCCGTGACTGTTGCCCAGGCTGCGCCTTTGATCCCCCAGCCGAATCCGAAGATAAAAAGTGGATCCAGGATGGTGTTGATAATGGCTCCGATCAATGTGCAGGTCATGGAATAAGTCGGGCTTCTGTCTGCACGAATCAGGTGATTGCCGCCAATGGAAAGCACATAAAAAGGAAGTCCGATGGCAGTGATTCCCATGTAGTCAATGGCGTATGGCATAACGTCCGGTGTTCCGCCGAAGAGGTGAAGCAGTGGTTTCAGGAACAAAAGTACGATCACTGCGATCACAGTGCCGAAGATTGCAAGGGAAGAAAGTCCGGTTCCTGCGATGGAGCTGGCCTTTTTTTCCCGGCCTGCACCCATTTCCAGGTTATAGTTGGACGCACTTCCGATTCCCAGGAGAAGAGCGGCTGCAGTGGAAATGATGGTTACCGGAAATGCAATGTTGGTGGCTGCATTTCCAAGCATTCCCACTCCCTGACCGATAAAGATCTGGTCAACTATGTTGTAAAATGCACTGACCAGCATACTGATCACTGCAGGAATGGCGAATCTGGCGATCAGGCTGCCTACTGGTGCAGCTCCCAGAGGATTTTCATCCTGGGAGACAGTTGTTTGATTGTTCAATGTTTTTCCTTCTTTCTGAATAATGATTGATTATAGCATTTTTTGCGATTTGGTGAAAGCATAAAAATTGACCTTTTGTGTGGGATGGACTACAATGTGTTTATGAGGCTATGCTGTAAAAGAGAATATTTTGGAAGGAGTTTTTCTGAGATGGGTAAGATCAACAGTGTAAAAAAACTTACAGATAATAAATTCGTGAATCTTTACGGAGTGGATGCAACCAGTGTTCACAATACACCGGTTTCGTATTTTGTGGCTTCCAGAGCGAAGGATGTGGAAGATATGAAGCTTTCCACAGGGGAAAATAATCCGGATGGTGTGATTATTTACAGTGTTTATGGAGAGAAGCATGACAAGGTAGTTCTGATCCGTCAGTATCGTTATACTATCGGCGGGTATATTTATGAGTTTCCGGCAGGTCTGGTGGAACCTGGGGAAGATTTTCATGAGGGCGCAGCCAGAGAGCTTTACGAGGAGACAGGCCTGAAGCTTGAGCCGATCAAGGTTGCAGAAGCTTTTGAGAAGCCGTATTTCACAACCATCGGAATGACAGATGAATCCTGCGCAACCGTCTATGGCTACGCCAGTGGTGAGATTAGCGCAGCAGCCCAGGAAGACAGCGAAGAAATCGAAGTTATCATCGCCGACAGAGATGAAGTACGAAGAATCCTGAAGGAAGAAAGAGTGGCTATTATGTGTGCATATATGCTTATGCACTTTTTGAAAGATGAGGAGCCGTTTGATTTTCTGAAGGAGATCTGAGAAAAATTTCAGGGGAATCTGCCATGTGCAGATTCCCCTGTCTGTTACTTACAGTTCCACGATCATTCCTGTGTCTTTATTATATTTACAGTATTTACCATTCTCAGAGATGAAAGGCTGATAGGTATCTGTGCGGTTATCTTTGACATATACGATTCCTGTAGCGATCATTTCTACCAGTGAGAAACGTTTACTGAGGCTGGAGATCCAGCGGTAGGTCTTCTGGTTGCCATCATCTGCCATGATAAGGTTGTAGCCGCCCGGACAGGACTCCAGGGAGAAGTAGACCTTCTGCGCTCTGAAGGATACTGCAAATACCTGGCCTGTAATGTAATCAGAGAAATTATCCTCCACAAATTTACGGAAGGACTGAAGATCATAGGTAACACCTGTGGTTTCATCTGTGAGCTTATCTCCGCGTTCAATCCGGGCTTTCAACAGTTTCAGAACTTCGATCGTCCAGTTGATAAAGGAAATGCTGCTGTAGCTCATGCTCTCCTGCAGCTGATCTACCAGCTTCTTAGAAAGGACATTGGATCTTGACGCTTCATTAAAAAGTTCTTCGTTCATAATATTCCCTCCAGAATTTTATTTCCATGTAGGATTTTTCGTACTTTTTTGTATCTTTTATTATAAATCTGGATTATACATAAAGCAATAAAAAACATATAAAATGACAATATTATGAACCGCCGGGAATGATATTTCCGAAATAGATCGGAAACAGAGGGTCATTGATCCATTCCTGGTATTCATACTGTTTCACAAAACGATCCGGATGACCGCCCCTGATAGTTTCCATAAAATTTTCACGAATTGTAAGCATAAGAAACGCCTCCTTTATTTATGTCCATATGTATACAAGGTTTCAAACATTGCTTCCAGGTTTTCACGTTTGGCATTATCAATACAGCCATTTGTGTCAAAAATATATCCGCCGCCAGGTGCACAGATATCGATCAGCTTCTTTGTTTCATCAATAACCTGCTGTTTTGTGCCATGCTCCAGAATATAGATCGGAAGATTACCTGAAATTGCAGCAGTACCGCCGAGGATTTTTTTTGCACGTTCCATATCTGCAGTCTCAAAATGGTAGATGACCTTGCCTTTAGGTATATCAGCCAGCTGCTCCAGACGGGTATTGTAGCGGCCTTCTGTGTAAATATACGGAGTAACACCCATATCGATCAGGGCAAGCATACATTTTTTGAGAGGTTTCCAGTAGATACGCTCATACTGTTCCGGACTCATGAAACCATCCATACCTTTATGAAGCGGGAAGAAAACACGTTTCACAGGAAGCGGGACATTGCGGAAATATTGCCAGGATTCAATCTGGATATCAGCCATCAGATCACAGGCCGCTTCCAGTTCATCCGGATATTCCAGCTGGTCAGTAAGGGTAGCCAGAGTTCCACGGTAGTAATCACCGATGATATCAAAAGGAGCTTCACCTGCACCTGTAAACATAGGCGGGAATCCAAGGTCAGCAAGACGGTTGGAAACTGCGTTGGAAGCGTCAGCTGCTTTCGCATCCTCCTCACCGATCTTTGCAAGCAGAGAAAAAGCCTCCTGTGCCTGTCTGGAATAAAGGGAAGCCAGCGGTGTGGTATTCAGCACAATAGATGGAACGAAGCGGATATCAGCCAGCCCCTTTAGTGCAGGAAAAGCTCTCGGGATATATTTGCGGAGCATAAAGCCTGTAAAATCCTTCAGCAGTTCCGGATATTCGCTGTCATCCATATATTCATTCTCAATAACCTGATGGGTGGAAAAATCAGGAACACTGGTGCCGGGACGTCCCGGCCAGTCGATCATGGTCGATCCGGCAAGCTCATTGGCCTTTCCGCTGGTGAAGCCTGTATGTGTGGCTGCGTCCGGCTGGAATTCCTGATAGAATTTCACCAGAGCTTCCGATGCGGCAGGAAAATCATACATGGCAGCCTTATAAGAGGAGCCTTCCAGATTGTAGGGAAGAGCACCAAGCATCGGACACATCGGAATACGTTCTGGCTCTTTCAGAGCGGTGGCATCCTCTACCAGCTGGATACGTTTGGCAAATTTTTCGGCAGCAGGGGCATCCTTTTCGGCTGCACGGACATTGGTTGCGAACCATGAGGAACTTGCATCAAAATTCTTTCTATTTTCCATAACAATAAACACCTCTTTCTTGATTTTTTTGTATATTTCAACTATACTTTGATTATATCAGACAATTATTTTTCGTATATATCCAGGAGAAACACAGATACGAAGAAAAAAAGGAGGAAATTCGTCTGCACAGACGAAAATATAGAGCATGAAGCTGAGCATGGATATTATCGAGCAGTGGATACGAAAATATGAACCTGTATCCACCATTGTTTCCGATGAACTTACCATTGCAGGAATCCGGCTTTTTTCCTATGAGAAGACACCGGATCCGGATTATCTTTATATTGGTCGTACCGGAGATTTTTTTCAGCGTTCGCAGGATAAAGAAGTTCTGCTGGTGCACAGGAAGGATGTTATCAGCCTTCGGACAGAAGAACTGGAGGATGTTTTTGATATGGTGATGGATGCTTTTGTTTATTATCAGAAATGGGAGCAGACCATGCTTGCGGCCTTTCAGCAGGAGAACCCGGAGCAGGTGATCATAGATGCGTGCAGGGATATTTTCGGGCCTGTATTTTTTACTGATACCAGTCTTCAGGTAACTGCGTTTTCCAGACAGTATCCTAAGGGCAGTGTCAACCGGAACTGGGATGATTTCTGGGATATCGGTACATTATCTGTAGATTCACTTGTGCAGATGCAGAAGGGGAAGTATATGGAAATGCTTCCTCAGAAATGGGACTGTGAGATTTTTTATGAAGAATATACAGACAGCTATCCATGGTCTATGATGATCAGTCAGGAGAACAGTGAACATCAGCTGACAGGTCAGCTGACGATCGTCAGTCAGGAAAAATTCCGAAAGTATCAGAAACATCTGGCACAGATTTTGAAGCAGGCTCTCTGCCTTGTGGCAGGCCATGATTCAGGGAAACAGCAGGGAACGGTGGTACAGAGCCTTTTTAGGGATTTTCTTCAGGGAAGACATCTGGATGAGAATGGTTTCCGGACATTTTACCAGATGCAGGGCTGGGAGCCGTCACAGCCAGGCGTTGTGGCGATCCTGGAAAAAGATGATGCAGGTGGCCGGAATTACGGATATCAGATGTGGGCTCTGTGCAGTTATTTCCCTGAGATCGTATTTTGTCAGGATGGGGAGAGCGGGAATGGGAATATTGTCTGTGGAGTTCCGGTAAAGGAACGGAGGTTTGAAGAATCCGGTAATCGATACGGCACAGAGTTCCCGGAACGTTTTTCAGATATGCTGAAAAGACTGGGTTTCCGAATGCACTGCAGTTATCCTTTTGCAGGAATCCGGAACATGAGTATTCAGTACAAGCAGGCCAGGAAAGCACTGGAAAAAGGAGTGAAGGATTACTATAACTGTGCACTGGAAGATATGACTGCCCTGTATCGGGATTCTCTTTTAAGAAGACTTGCCATCCATCCGGCACTTGACAGACTCAGAGAGTATGACAGCCGGAAATTCACAGATTTTTATCATATCCTGCGGGTATATCTTCAGTGCGAGCGTGACAGGGTTCTTACGGCGAAGAGGCTTTTTGTGCACAAAAATACTCTTGTGTACCGTCTGAAAAGGATAGTGGAGATATTTGACCTTGATCTGGACAATGCCTATGAAAGAGAATATCTGACAGTATCATTTCTGGTAATGGAAAATTCCGGAAACTGACCGGGCGAAAAGTCATGAATGTTTAAAAAAACATCCAAAACAGGCAAAATGGTTGAAAACAGTTCGGGTTACAGCTAAAATGGGAACATCAGAAAAAGAAGAAAATTATATAACGGAGCGAAAATTTCAATGAAAAACGCAAAGAAAGGTTCAAACAAAAATCTGTCATATATCATGCGTTTCGGTATGACAGTGCTGACGGTGATACTGATCGTGCTGTTTTTCAGTATCATGATCATGGTTGGACAGATCCAGGGAACGGCACGTATTGTCAATTATGCAGGATTTGTGCGCGGCGGAACTCAGAGAATGGTAAAGCTGGAGAATGCAGGACAGCCGCAGGATAAGATGCGCGGTACCATTGCTTCTTATATAAACGGACTTCAAAACGGCAGTGATGAACTGAATTTTGTGCGTCTGGATGACAAGGCATTCCAGAACAAGATGGTCGAGCTGGATGAGTATTTCCAGAAACTGACACAGGAGATAGATCTTGTCCGTGAGAAGGGATATGAGAATACAGATATCATATCTATGAGCGAGAAGTTTTTCCATATCTGTGACGAGGCTACCGGCCTGGCAGAAGACTATTCCCAGAAAAAAGCCACCTCGCTGGATCGGCTGGAGAAGATCGTTATCGTGGATATCGCGGGACTGATCATCCTGATCGCATGGGAACTGATTCGGGCTCTTCGTTTTGCAGCCCAGAACAGGATTCTTCAGAAGAAGGTCTATCTGGATGAAGCGACGGGACTTCCAAACAAGAATAAATGTGAAGAGATCCTGGATGGCACGGAAACATCAGATACCGAAGGACAACAGAACATCGCGGTCTGCGTTTTTGACCTGAATAATCTAAGAACCATTAACAATAACCTGGGACATGAGAAAGGTGATGAGTACATCCGGTCTTTTGCCATCCTTCTCCGTGAAGCTGTCCCGAGAGAACATTTTGTGGGACGCGATGGAGGCGATGAGTTTATTGCCGTGCTGAAAGGCCTGGATGATCAGGGAATCCGGGATTGTCTGCAGGGGATCCGGAAGCATACAGATGAATATTCCAGAAGACATCCGGAGATGCCTATCAGCTATGCATCCGGATATGCCAGCATGGTGGATTTTGAGGGAAGTACGCTGAGAGATCTTTTCCGCTATGCGGACAAAAATATGTACATTGATAAGAACCGGGCGAAGCTGCAGGAGGCAGCAGACCGGCAGAAGGTTGATCAGGAGATCCGTGACCGCCTGAAATACCAGGGCTATGATTTTTCCGCATGCCTGTACTGCAATGCCAGACTGGATGAATACAGAACCCTCCGGGCGGGAGCAGATTTTATCCTTGCAGAGGACGGCAGCTATTCCGGTGCTGTGGAGCAGATCGTGGAGGAATTTTCTTCAGGGGAAATAAGAAGATCACTCAGGGAAAAGCTGCAGATATCTTATCTGGATGAGAATCTTACAGAGTCAGCCGGAAAGATCGAGATTCCGTATCAGTACCATAAACAGGATAAAGTACAATATGGAAAAATGACCATACTTTTTATTAATGGCGCAGAGGATGGACGGCTCCACCATTTTGCACTGGGATTTGAAGATTTCCAGAATTGTGAGGAGAAAGCAGTCAGTGAGAAGGTGAGGCTTACCCGATATTATGAGCAGCTTCGTCAGTCTATTGTGGAGAATGGCAATTATGCGGACGCTCTCCTGGAAACTGCAGAGGCGGGTTACATGGTAAATCTCACTGAGGACAGGATGGAGCAGGTTTTTTATCAGAAAGGGATACTGGAATTTCTGGATGAGCTGGAGCTTCCGTGCTCCTATAATGAATACTGCGAAGAAAAACGCAACCAAATTGCCGATGAAACACTGGAGAATTACCGTATTGTGGATTCTGCGGAGAAACTTCTTGAACGTTTTGAGACAGGCGCAAAGCAGATTATAGTGGAATTTCGGAAGAAAAGCGCGGATGGAAGCTTTGTATGGCTGCAGAAGACTGTGCTCATGTCAAGGGATACGCTTTATGACAGCTGCACGGGCAGAGAACAGATCGTTGTACATGGCATTATACTGTTCAAGAACACATCGGCTTTTCATGAACAGGAACTGCAGGAGAATGAACGTCTGCAGGAGGCTTTTGAAAAAGCAGATTCTGCAAGTAAGGCGAAAACAGAATTCATGAATCGTATGAGCCATGATATCCGTACACCGATCAACGGTATTATGGGAATGCTGAATATCATACAGAAGAACAGGAATGATGCAGAAAAAATGGATGACAGTCTCCGAAAGCTGGAGCTTTCTGCCAGTCATCTTCTGGCACTTGTCAATGATGTGCTGGATATGAGCAAGCTGGAATCAGGCAACTGTAAGCTGAAACAGGAGCCGTTTGATCTGGAAACACTGGCTAATGAAGTGGCATTACTGATCGATGCACAGATGGTGGAAACAGGAATGATCCACCGCAGACGCAGAGGATATGTGAAACATACTGCGCTTGTGGGAGATGCTCTTCAGCTTCAGAGGATCATGCTGAATTTTCTGAGCAATTCTGTTAAGTATAATAAGCCGGGCGGTACAGTAGAAACTTATATCGAAGAGATCTCCAGTGACGGGATAAATGCTGTATATGAATTCAGGATTACAGACACCGGAATCGGTATGAGTGAGGAATTTGTAAAGAATAAGCTGTTCATGCCGTTTAATCAGGAAGAGAACGGTGCAAGGACACAGTATCGCGGAACCGGTCTTGGAATGTCTATTGTGAAGAAGCTTATTGAACAGATGCAGGGAACTATTGAAGTGGAGAGTACTCTTGGTGTCGGAACAACTTTTACATTCCGCCTTCCTTTCCTGATCGATAAAGAGAAAAACCAGATCATGAAAAAAGATATTCTTCCCGATGGAAAAGCACTTTCCGGGAAAAAGATTCTCCTGGTCGAGGATAACGAGATTAATATGGAGATTGCAGAATTTTATCTTACAGAGCATGGAGCAGCTGTTGAGAAAGCATGGAACGGAAAGGAAGCCGTGGAAAAATTCCAGGCATCTGCCAAAGGTGAGTTCGCTGTGATCCTTATGGATGTGATGATGCCGGTGATGGATGGAATTCAGGCGGCAAAGACTATCCGTGCCATGAACCGTCCGGATGCGCAGAAGGTCATCATTCTGGCAATGACTGCCCAGACTGCACAGGAATGTGTGGATGAATGCAGCAGATCAGGTATGAACGGTCATATCGCAAAGCCTATGGAATCACGGCAGCTGGTGAAACAGATTCTGGAGAATATGTAGCTGAACAACAACAGAAAATACTTTACAAATTCAAAGGGAAAGGCTATCATATCTTTTGTAAAACAGTTTATAAAAGAGGTTTGATATGGCATCAAAAACAGAGAAAAAAAATAATACAAGATCCAGGATCGTCAGTTATGTGATGAATAATGCGGACACCTCAAAGGTGGAGATTTCCAAAAATCTGAATATGAGTATGCCTACTGTGCTTTCCAATGTAAACGAGCTTATGGCAGGCGGAGTGCTTATGGAGACCGGGGAATATGCTTCTACAGGAGGCAGAAAAGCCAAGAGTATCGGGATCAATCCCGGTTACCGCTATGCAATGGGTATTCGTATCACTGGCAATCATGTAGGGATGACGCTGGTGAATATGCGGTCTGAGATCGAGAAGACAGAACGTGTGAGAATGAAATTTTCACAGGAGATATCCTACTGTGTGGAGCTTGCTTCTCTGGCAAAAAAATTTCTCGGGGATATGGATGAACCGGACAAACTGCTGGGAATCGGGATATCCATTCCGGGAATCATCAATCAGGAGCAGCATCTTGTTGTGAAGTCTCATGCTTTGCAGATCGAAAATTACAGCTTGAATTTTCTGGAACAGGCTTTTTCCTGCCCTGTCTGTTTTGAAAATGATGCCAATGCAGCTATGCTGGCAGAGGACATTAACCAGTATCAGGATGCCATATATCTTTCACTGAATAATACTCTGGGAGGAGCTTTCTGTATTGACAGGAAATTGTTTGCAGGACAGAACCGGAAAGCAGGAGAGTTCGGCCATATGATCCTGGTTCCGGGTGGACGGAAGTGCTACTGCGGCAAGAAAGGCTGTGCAGATGCCTACTGTGCTGCCAGTGCACTGACAGCTGGAAGGTATGAAACTCTGGAGCAGTTTATGGAGGCACTTTCCCACGGAAACAGTGAAGCAGAGAAGAAGTGGGCAGAATATCTGGATCATTTGGCTGTGCTGATCTCCAATCTCAGAATGGCTTATGATATGGATATCATCCTTGGTGGAGAAGTTGGTGGATATCTTGCCGATCATATGATTCCTCTCGGGGAAAAGGTTATGGAATACAACGGCTTTGACTGTGATATCCGATATCTGAAGAACTGTACTTACAGAAAGGAAGCGTCAGCAGTCGGTGCGGCGAAGCACTTTTTTTATGAACTGATCAGGAATATATAAGAATACAGAGTTATATGGATTTATGAGAATTGAGCTCGCATATCTGTCATGTATCAGAAATGGTCGTGTCGGATCTGCGAGCTTTTTCTATCGCTGTTTTACTGTATTGTTTGCTTGAACGCAGATAAGCATTCCCCCCGCTTCAAGTGCGCGGAGCATTAAGCGGCGGGTGAGGGGGGATGCTTATGTCAGTGGGAGTTGAAAGCTTCCACTGACAGATCGCGAAGCGACTGCGTTCATGAGCAAGTAGCGAAGCGGATTGCGAATGTCCGCTTTACAATGTGCATAAAAATAAAAACGATAATTTGTACAATAAGTAGAAACACAGGAAACACTATTGACAAATGAGTTTACAGGAACGATAATATAGTCACTTTAATAAAATAATTAATAAAAGATAAAAACGAAATAAATCACAAAAATAGACGAGGAGGAAATAAGATATGATTCAGCAGGTAATGACAAATCCAGGAGAGATTATTTTCAGAGAGGTAGATGTTCCGGCAGTGGGAGATGACCAGGTTCTTGTTAAGATCATGAACATTGGTATCTGCGGATCAGATATCCATGTATACCACGGCAAGCACCCGTTTACCAAATATCCGGTGACACAGGGACATGAGGTTTCCGGTGAGATCACAGAACTTGGAAAGAATGTGACAGGTTTTAAAGTTGGCCAGAAAGTAACCATCGAGCCTCAGGTATACTGCGGACACTGCTATCCGTGCCGTCATGGCAAATACAATCTCTGCGAAGAACTGAAGGTTATGGGCTTCCAGACAACTGGAACAGCATCTGAATTTTTTGCAGTGGATGCTTCCAAGGTAACACCGATTCCGGAAGAGATGTCCTACGAGGAAGGGGCCATGATCGAACCGCTGGCAGTTGCAGTTCATGCAGTGAAGCAGATGGGCGATGTAAAGGGAATGAATATCACAGTGATCGGTGCAGGTCCGATCGGAAACCTTGTTGCACAGACAGCCAAAGGAATGGGCGCAGCCAAGGTTATGATCACAGATGTCAGTGACCTCCGTCTTGCAAAAGCAAAAGAGTGCGGCATTGATATCTGTGTAAACACAAAGGAGAAAAATTTCGGAGAGGCACTGGTAGATGCGTTTGGTCCGGATAAGGCAGATGTGATCTACGACTGTGCCGGAAACAACATCACTATGGGACAGGCCATCCAGTATGCGCGAAAGGGCAGCGTGATCGTACTGGTAGCAGTATTTGCGGATATGGCAACCGTTGACCTTGCTGTTGCCAATGACCATGAGCTGGATATCAAGAGCACCATGATGTACCGCCATGATGATTATGTAGATGCCATTGATCTTGTAAATGCCGGAAAGGTTCATTTAAAGCCACTGATCTCAAAGACATTTAAGTTCAAAGATTATCTGAAGGCTTATCAGTATATTGATGAAAACCGTGAGACAACTATGAAGGTTATCATCAATGTGCAGGAAAAAGAATGAATATGATGTCATATAAACGTTTTCAGAAATGAAGTCTGTCCGTCTGTAAAAAACTGTGTTAAAATAATCGGAGGAATTTGTCAGAGAAAGATGCGGAGTCCGACTGACAAAATTAAACCGGAAACGTAATGCAGATTATATAGACGAGGAGAAAATAGCATGGAGAATATTTTTCACAGAGTAAGTATCCGTAAATATGAAGATAAACCCGTAGAGAAGGAAAAGATCCTTCAGATCCTGAAAGCAGGTATGCAGGCGCCAAGCGCATGTAATCAGCAGCCGTGGGAATTTTATGTTGTGACAGATAAGGAGAAGATCCTGGAGCTTTCCAAAGCCACTCCCTATTCCGGATGTGCAGCAGGTGCACCGGTTGTGATCGTTCCGGTATATCGGAAAGAGGGACTGCCTGTTCAGGATATGGCACAGATCGATATGTCTATCGCACAGGAGAATATCTGGCTGGAAACGGATGCACTGGGACTTGGCGGCGTGTGGATCGGAATTGCACCGCTTAAGGATCGTATGGCGTTGGTCCATGATATTCTGAAGCTTCCGGAGAATGTGGAGGTATTTTCTCTTTTTGCCCTGGGGTACCCGGCAGAGAGCAGAAAGCAGCAGGATCGTTTTGATAAGAGCAGGATCCACTTTGTAGAATAAAAAAAGCCTTCTTTGAGGAAGATAACATCCGGAAACAGAAGAAGTCTGAATGTAGTGAAAAATACCAATAAATCCTCTGAAAATTTGTGCAGAACGCATTTTGCATGATTGGGATTTTTACGATAAAATGTAAGTATAAGAACTGAAAAACTGCATTAAATGAAAGAGGTGAAGGGTATGAAGGAATATGAGATCATTATTGAAACCATTAATCCCTGCGGTGGCGATCGTCATTCTCAGCAGGAGATCATTGAAGCAAATATCGAGAGCCCGGAAGCTTTCGTAAAAGAAAAAGGAAGATTTCCGATCATTGATAAGATCGAGAATCCCGATGGCGGAGTCGTGATCGTAACCGGTGACGGAAAAGGATACATGGTAAGATATACATTTTCTGAATAATGGATAATGCGGCGTATGTGACGGAAAACGGATCGTAAAGCAGAGCTGGGATCAGATTTGGCTTCGTTACATACGCCGTGTTTTGGCTTTTACCTAAAAAATGCATAAAAAAACATATGCAAATTTATAAAATATATATAAATTATTTGTTGAATTTTTATAAAAAAAGGAGTAAAACATTAGATAAATAAAAAAGAGAAATGCATGGAACAGGACAGACCACAAAAAGCAGGCCGGATCACAGAGAGCCGCAGGCTGATGAGAAGCGGCAGAAGGTATTTTGTGATATCACCTGGGAGCATCCCGCTGAATAGAAATCTTTAAGTAAGCCGGGACGTAGTCTTCACGTTACAGAAGAGGCTGTTTGATATGACAGTAATAAGTGGTCGCGTTTAGCAATAAATACGATAATACAAAGTGGTACCACGGAACATTCCGCCTTTGTTATCCGAAAGGATAGCAGGGGCTTTTTTATATATAAAAGTAAAATAACACAAAGGAAAGAGAGTTGATATTATGAACGGAATAACAATGATGATCATAGCCATCGTAGTTCTCGGAGGTGCATATCTTCTGTATGGCC
>ERZ1673737.404-NODE-404-length-56412-cov-45.895683_pt1 | contig 56412 bp, 48 predicted proteins | sample MGYA00580211_ERZ1673737 | MGnify/ENA primary metagenome ERZ1673737 (study PRJEB41218, sample SAMN15661789) | gut metagenome | host: Homo sapiens | place: Canada: London | collected 2015-08-20/2019-03-30 | study: EMG produced TPA metagenomics assembly of... | reverse complement strand
TCGCTACCTCCACCTTGGCAAGGTGGCGCTCTACCAGATGAGCTACGGCCGCATACTGATAATGCTTACGCATTATCGGGGTCCCCGCAAAGATTTGCGAAGCAAAGGTTTGTGGGGAAGAGGAGAAAGTCTGGCGCTTATCACTGCGGTCTTGCTCGCAAGACTGCTTGATAAGCCGCAGGACTTTCGACGTGGTGCCTCCGATCGGAATCGAACCAATGACACGGGGATTTTCAGTCCCCTGCTCTACCGACTGAGCTACAGAGGCGCACCGGACGATGATTATTATACCCGAAATTCTGGATTTGTAAAGAGGAAATTGCAAATTTTTTTGAAAAAAATCAGACTATTCCTGAAAAAAGCGTTCGAACGTGGAATATTGTGAAAATGGATTTGACAAAGGAGCACAACCTATGGTTTAATAAGATGTTAGACAGAATACGGCCCCCTGCAATATGCGGGCCGGGAGGGTAAACATGGCAAGAAAACAGGAATACGGTAACGAAAGCATTACTTCATTAAAGGGTGCGGACCGCGTCCGCAAACGCCCGGCCGTCATCTTCGGGTCGGACGGTGTGGAGGGCTGCGCCCATTCTATTTTTGAGATCGTCTCCAACTCCATCGACGAGGCCCGCGACGGCCACGGCGACACCATCAACGTCACCCGCTGCAAGGATGGCAGCGTCATCGTGGAGGACTTTGGCCGCGGTATGCCCGTGGACTGGAACAACGGCGAGGGCCGCTACAACTGGGAGCTGCTGTTCTGTGAAATGTATGCGGGCGGCAAATACGGCGAGGGCGAGGACAACTACGAGTTCAGCCTCGGCCTGAACGGTCTGGGCCTGTGTGCCACCCAGTACTCGTCCGCATGGATGACCGCCGACATCTACCGCGACGGCTTCCACTACCACCTCGACTTCCAGAAGGGCGAGAACGTAGGCGGCTTGCAGAAGGAAGCCTACAAGGGCCGCCGCACCGGCAGCATCATCCACTGGAAGCCCGACGACGCGGTCTTTACGGACATCGATGTGCCCGGCAGCTATTATAAAGATGTGCTGCGCCGTCAGGCTGTCGTCAACGCGGGGCTGACGCTGAACTTCACCGACGAAAAGGAGAAGGACCCCGCCACCGGCAAGGCGTGGAAGGAGAGCTGGTGCTACGAGCACGGCATCGCTGACTATGTGGCCGAGACTGCGGGCGAGGACAGCCTGACCCCGGTGTTCAGCTGTGAGAGCGAGGCCGTCGGCCGCGACCGGGACGACCAGCCGGAATACAAGGTCAAGATGAGCGCAGCTTTTTGCTTCTCTAATAAGGTACAACTGCTGGAATATTACCACAACTCCTCGTGGCTGGAACACGGCGGCAGCCCGGAACACGCGGTGCGCACGGCCTTCGTCTACCAGATCAACAAGTACCTGAAGGACAAGAACCTCTACAAAAAAGGCGAGAGCGCCATCAGCTTCCAAGACGTGCAGGACTGCCTCGTCTACGTCTCGTCCAGCTTCTCCACCCGCACCAGCTACGAGAACCAGACGAAAAAGGCCATCACCAACAAGTTCGTCTCACAGGCGATGACCGACTTTTTGAAGCACTATCTGGAAGTCTACTTTCTCGAAAAGCCGGAGGAGGCCCAGAAGATCTGCCAGCAGGTTCTGGTCAACAAGCAGAGCCGTGAGCACGCCGAAAAAACGCGCCAGAGCATCAAAAAGACCCTCTCCACCCAGATCGACCTCGCCAACCGCGTCCAGAAATTCGTGGACTGCCGCACCAAGGACGCCTCCCGCAGAGAACTCTACATCGTCGAGGGCGATTCGGCTATGGGCGCCGTCAAGCAGAGCCGGGACAGCGATTATCAGGCCATCATGCCCATCCGCGGCAAAATCTTGAACTGCCTGAAAGCCGATTACGCCCGCATTTTCAAATCGGACGTCATCGTGGACCTCATCAAGGTCATGGGCTGCGGCGTGGAGCTGGGCGGCAAGCACAACAAGGAGCTGGCCACCTTCAATCTCGACAATCTGCGCTACAACAAGATCGTCATCTGTACCGATGCCGACGTGGACGGCTACCAGATCCGCACCCTCGTGCTGACCATGCTCTACCGCCTGACGCCGACCCTCATCAACGAGGGCTACGTCTATATCGCGGAGTCGCCGCTGTACGAGATCACCACCAAGGATCACACCTACTTCGCCTACACCGAGCCGGAGAAGGCCACCTTCCTGAAAGAGATCGGCGACAAAAAGTACACGATCCAGCGCTCGAAAGGTCTTGGCGAGAATGACCCGGAGATGATGTGGCTGACCACCATGAACCCGGAGAGCCGCCGCCTGATCAAGGTGCTGCCCACCGACGTGGAGGAGACCGCCCGCGTGTTCGACCTGCTGCTGGGCGATAACCTTGCCGGCCGCAAGGAGCACATCGCCGAGCATGGCGCAGAGTATCTGGATGATTTGGATGTGTCTTAAAGAGGTAAACAATGGCAAAAAAATCTTCAAAAAAGTCTCTCAAACCCGTCCGCCCGCAGCTGGGCGACGGTGTTGAGATCCTGAACGCTGGCAGTGTGCTGGAGGACCCCATCACCCGCACGCTGGAGACCAACTATATGCCCTATGCGATGAGCGTCATCGTCTCCCGCGCCCTGCCGGAGATCGACGGCTTCAAGCCCGCCCACCGCAAGCTGCTCTATACCATGTACGAGATGGGGCTGCTGAAAGGCGCCCGCACCAAATCGGCCAACATCGTGGGCAGCACCATGCACCTGAACCCCCACGGCGACGCCGCCATCTATGACACCATGGTGCGCATGGGCCGCGGCAACGAAAGTCTGCTCGTGCCCTTTGTGGACAGCAAGGGCAACTTCGGCAAAGCTTACAGCCGCGATATGTCCTGCGCCGCTTCCCGTTACACCGAGGCCAAGCTCGAAAATGTCTGCGAGGAGCTGTTCCGGGACATCGACAAGGAGACCGTTGATTTCGTCCCCAACTACGACGGCTCCACCACCGAGCCTACCCTGCTGCCCGTCACCTTCCCGACCATTCTGGCCAACAACACGCTGGGCATTGCGGTCGGCATGGCATGCAATATCTGCTCGTTCAATCTGACGGAGCTGTGCAACACCACCATCGCCCTGATGAAGGATGCCAAGCACGACATCTCCACCACCATGCCCGCCCCGGATTTCGTGGGCGGCGGCCAGATCTTGTACGACGAAGCCCAGATGCGGGAAATTTACGAGTACGGCCGCGGTAGCGTGAAGGTCCGTGCCCGCTACAACGTGGTGCCCGGCGAGAACATGATCGAGATCACCCAGATCCCGCCTACCACCACGGTGGAAGCCATCATGGACAAGATCGCCGAGCTGGTCAAGGCCGGCAAGATCAAAGAGATCAGCGACATGCGCGACGAGACCGACCTGAACGGCCTCAAGCTCACCCTCGACCTCAAGCGCGGCGTGGACGCGGAAAAGCTGATGGCGAAGCTGTTCAAGACCACCCCGCTGGAAGACAGCTTCAGCGCCAACTTCAACGTCCTCGTCTCCGGCCAGCCCCGCGTCATGGGCGTGCGGGAGATCTTGCAGGAGTGGACGGCCTTCCGAATGGAGTGTGTCCGCCGCCGCACCTACTACGACCTCCACGGCAAGGAAAAGCGGCTGCATCTGCTCAAGGGTCTGGCCGCCATCCTGCTGGACATCGACAAGGCCATCCACATCATCCGCACCACCGAGGAGGAGACCGAGGTCGTGCCCAACCTGATGATCGGCTTCGGCATCGACGAAGTACAGGCGGACTATGTGGCCGAGATCAAGCTGCGCCACCTGAACCGGGAATATATCCTCAAGCGGACGGGCGAGATCGAGCAACTGGAAAACGACATCGCCGACCTGAAAGATATCCTCGAAAAGCCCGCCCGCATCCGAAAGATCATCATCAAGGAGCTGACGGAGGTTGCCAAAAAGTACGCCCAGCCCCGCCGCAGCCAGATTTTGTACGACCTGCCGGAGGAGGAGAGCGGTGCCGAGGAAGAAACCATCCCGGATTACCCGGTCACCGTCTTCTTCACCCGCGAGGGCTACCTGAAAAAGATCCCGCCCCAGAGCCTCCGCACCGCCGGTGCCCACAAGCTCAAGGAGGGCGACGAGATCATCCAGCAGGTCGAGACGCGAAACAACGTGGAAGCACTCTTCTTCACCGACAAGCAGCAGGTGTACAAGGTGCGCCTGAACGAGCTGGAAGACGGCAAGGTGGCCCAGATGGGAATCTTCATCCCCGGCCGACTCGGCATGGACGAGGGCGAGAACATCCTCGCCATGGTCATCACCGGCGATTATGCGGGCTTCATGCTCTTCTTCTTCGAGAGCGGCAAGTGCGCGAAGATCCCGCTGGCGTCCTACGCCACCAAGCTGAACCGCCGCAAGCTGCTCAAGGCCTACTGCGACAAGGAGCCGCTGGCAAAGATGGTCTTCCTGCCCGAAGAAACAGAGCTGGCCATCCGCACCAGCGCGGGCCGGATGCTGCTGGTGGGCACGGCGCAGATCAGCGCCAAGGCCACCCGCGACAGTCAGGGCGTGGCGGTCGTGACCCTGAAAAAGAACCAGCACATCGCGTCGGTGGTCCCGGCGGAGACGCTGGAGCTGGCCAACCCCCATCGCTATCGCGTCCGCAGTCTGCCCGCCACCGGGGCGCTGGTTCGTGCTGAGGATGAAGGGGAGCAGATGAGTTTACTGTGAGGAAATTATGCAGAATATTGACCTGATTTGTGTCGGCAAGCTGAATGCGAAATATTTCGCCGAGGGCGTGGCCGAGTACCAGAAGCGGCTGGCGGCGTTTGCGTCGTTCCGGATCATCGAACTGCCGGAAGAGAAGATCGAGGAGAAGAACGCCTCCGATGCTGTGGTGAAAAAGGCGCTGGAAAAGGAGGGCAAGGCCATCCTCTCCAACGTCCGCAAGGGCGCGGCCATCGTGGCCATGTGTATTGAGGGCAGACAGATCTCCTCCGAGGAGCTGGCCCAATTCCTCGCCGACCGTGCGGGCAGCGGGGCAGGAGATGTGGCCTTTGTCATCGGCTCGTCCCACGGCCTTGCCGACGAGGTGAAAAAGGCGGCCGCCCTCAAGTTCAGCATGGGCCGCATCACCATGCCGCACCAACTGGTCCGCCTTGTGCTGACGGAGCAGATCTACCGCGCTTGCACCATCAACGCCGGCATGAAATATCATAAGTAAAGCAAAAGCGGGCGGTTTCCGCCCGCTTTTGCTTTACAAGCCGGGCGAAACATGGTACAGTATAGCTATGCGGCAGTTGGGAAAGCTGCCCGCCCAAACACACACGACACGGCAAGCCAGCCGCGGACGGAAAGGATGTTATTACAATGGAACAGAGCGAAAAGACCCTTGATATGATCGTCAATCTCTGCAAGAACCGTGGTTATGTTTTCCCCGGTTCCGAGATCTACGGCGGCCTTGCAAACAGCTGGGACTACGGCCCGCTGGGCGTTGAGTTCAAGAACAACGTCAAGAAGGCTTGGCTGAAGAAATTCGTGCAGGAAAGCCCTTACAACGTTGGTCTGGATGCGGCCATCATCATGAACCCCCAGACTTGGATCACCACCGGCCACGTCGCCGGCTTCTCCGACCCGCTGCTGGACTGCCGCGCCTGCAAGGCACGCCACCGCGCCGACAAGCTGATCGGGGACGAGCACCCGGAGGTCAACGTCGATGCCATGAGCTTTGACGAGATGGACAAGTTCATCGCCGAGCACGAGGACATCGTCTGCCCCGTCTGCGGCAAGCATGACTTCACCCCCATCCGCAAGTTTAACCTGATGTTCAAGACCGCCATCGGCGTCACCGAGGACAGCTCTTCCACCTGCTATCTCCGCCCGGAGACCGCACAGGGCATCTTCGTCAACTTCGCCAACATCCAGCGCACCACCCGCCGCAAGCTGCCCTTCGGCGTGTGTCAGGTAGGCAAGGCCTTCCGCAATGAGATCACGCCGGGCAACTTCACCTTCCGTACCCGCGAGTTCGAGCAGATGGAGTGCGAGTTCTTCTGCAAGCCGGGCACCGATCTGGAGTGGTTCGCTTACTGGAAGGATTACTGCGAAAACTGGCTGCTGAGCCTCGGCATCAAGAAGGAGCATCTGCGTCTGCGCGACCACGAGCCCGCCGAGCTGGCTTTCTACAGCCGTGCCACCACCGACATCGAGTATGCCTTCCCGTTCACCGACTGGGGCGAGCTGTGGGGCATTGCGGACCGCACCAACTACGACCTGAGCCGCCATCAGGAGGCTTCCGGCAAGAGCTTGGAGTACTTCGACTCCGAGACCAACGAGCACTACATCCCCTACGTCATCGAGCCTTCTCTGGGCTGCGACCGTGTGGCGCTGGCCTTCCTGTGCGAGGCTTACGACGAGGAGCACCTCGTGGATGCCAAGGGCAAGGAGGATGTCCGCACCGTGCTGCGTCTGCATCCGGCTCTGGCTCCCTATAAGTGCGCTGTCCTGCCCCTGAGCAAGAAGCTGGGCGAGAAAGCCATGGAAATCCGCAACGAGCTGAGCAAGTACTTCATGGTCGATTACGACGACACCGGTTCCATCGGCAAGCGTTACCGCCGTGAGGACGAGATCGGCACTCCGTACTGCATCACCGTGGACTTCGACACCGTCGGCGACGAGGCCAAGGGCATCGTGGCAGACCACTGCGTCACCGTCCGCGACCGCGACACCATGGAGCAGGTCCGTATGCCCATCTCCGAGCTCAAGAGCTACATCGAGAGCAAGATCGAGTTCTAAAAGTCCGCTTTTTCGGGGCCGCTGCGTTTGGCAGCGGCTCCTTTTGCTTGTGTATCAAGGAGAAGTGCGGTATACTAACACCGAACAAACTTTTACACCGCAGGAGGCTGTATCGTGGAAAACTTCAATGAACTTTTGAAAAAATACGCCGATTTCATTGTCCGGGTGGGCGTGAACCCCCAGCCGGGCCAGACTCTGATCATCCGCTGCCCGCTGGAAGCGGCCCCGCTGGCGCGGCTGTGCGTGCGCAGCGGCTTTGAGGCCGGTGCACGGGATGTGCAGGTGGACTGGAACGACAATGCCGTTTCCCGCACCCGGATGGAGCTGGGCAGTGAGAGCGCGCTGACCGACAACAAGCCCTACCAGCTGCGCCGCTATCTGGATTACGCCGAGAGCGAGGGCGGCGTCTGTGTGCTGCACCTGCTGGCCGATGACCCGGAGGTCTACGCCGGGTTGGACAGCGGCAAGATCGGCCGTGTGAATGCGGAGAACCGGAACTTCATGGCCCCGTGGCGGGAGTACACCATGAACGACCGCGTCCAGTGGTCCATCGCCGCCATGCCCAGCGCCCCGTGGGCCAAGAAGATGTTCCCGGAACTCGACACCGATGCCGCCATCGAAAAGCTGTGGCAGCTCATCTTTGACGTCTGCCGTGTGACCGGCGGCGACCCGGTGGGCGAGTGGAAGGCCCATCTCGACCGCCTGATGACCCTGCGGGACAAGATGAACGCCTTCGACCTCGAAAGCGTCCGCTTCCAGAGTTCCAACGGCACCGACCTGACCGTGGGTCTGGCCGAAAAGGCCCGCTGGGAAAGCGCCGGCAGCAAGAACGAAAAGGGTGTGGACTTCCTGCCCAACATCCCCACCGAGGAGGTCTTCACCGCGCCCCACAAGGATAAGGTGAACGGCGTGGTCTACGGTACCAAGCCTTATGTCTTCAACGGCCAGCTCATCAAGGGCTTCCATGTCACCTTTCAGGATGGCAAGGTCGTCGAGCACGGGGCCGAGGAGGGGGCGGAGCTGCTGGGGCAGCTGCTGGACACCGACGCCGGTTCCCGCAGCATCGGCGAAGTGGCCCTCGTGCCCGCTTCCAGCCCCATCAACCGCAGCGGTGCGCTGTTCTACAGCACCCTGTTCGATGAAAACGCGGCCTGCCACATCGCCTTCGGTGCCAGCTATCCCGGCACCACCGAGGGCGGCACGGCCCTGACCAAGGAAGAGCTGCTGGCCCGCGGCATGAATCAGTCTGCCATCCATGAGGATGTCATGGTCGGTGCCGAGGACAGCCACATCACCGGCAAGTGCCGCGACGGCCGCACCGTGGAGCTGTTCAAAGACGGAGTGTGGGTGCTGTAAAAGCTTTTTTGATGAAAGCGCTTGCATATTTTGCCGGAGTATGGTATATTCTATTTGTACGATATAACTTTTATGGAACGTGGGCCGCAAGGTCCGCGTTTCTTGTTTGTTTGGAGGTTTTTTTATGGCGAAGCAGTCTGGCGGCAATACCGCCCAGAGAGTCGAAGCACTTGTCCGCCCCACCGTGGAGGGCATGGGGCTGCGCCTGTGGGATGTTGTGTTTGAGAAAGAAGGTCCGGACTGGTATCTTCGCGTCCTGATCGACAAGACGGACGGCACCACCATGGACACCGACACCTGCGCCGATGTCTCCCATGCGCTGGACCCCATCCTCGATGAGGCAGACCCCATTGAGCAGAGCTATTATCTGGAGGTGGGCAGCCCCGGTTTGGGCCGCAAGCTGACCCGCCCGGAGCACTACGAGGCCGTCAAGGGGCAGAAGATCAGCGTGAAGCTGTTCCGCGCCAACGAATACGGCACCAAAGAGTTTTCCGGTATCCTGACCGGCCGCGAAGGGAATACCATTACGGTCGAGACGGAGAACGGCACTGTGAACTTTGAAGCGTCGGCCGCCAGCACCGTGCGTCTGTGCGACGACGAGGATCTGTTTGATTGAAAAAGAGAAAAAATTAGGAGGAACCCGAAAAATGGCAGCTGCGAATAATGAATTTTTTGAAGCTCTCTCCATGCTGGAGCACGAGCGCGGCATCACCGCGGAGTACCTGATCGAGAAGATCAAGGCCGCCATCGTGATCGCCGTCAAAAAGAACTACGAGGTCGAGGACGACAATGTGATGGTCGAGATCGACCCCGCCACCGGCAAGTTCAATGTGGCCCTGCTGCAGAACGTCGTTGCCGATGAGGATTGGTACGACGAGCACGCCGAGATCGGCCTGACCGAGGCTCAGAAGCTCCGCAAGAGCTACGAGATCGGCGACCGCGTCGTGACCCCCCTCAAGACCAAGGACTTCGGCCGCATCGCTGCTCAGACTGCAAAGCACGTCATCCGTCAGGGCATCCGCGAGGCCGAGCGCAGCCAGCAGCTCAGCGAGATCCAGTCCCGCGCACACGATATCATTCAGGCCACCGTTACCCGCGTGGACAACGAAAAGGGCATCGTGGCCCTTGATCTGGGCAAGGGCGGCGAGGCCATCCTGCCCCGCAACGAGCAGGTCCCCGGCGAGGTCTACACCGAGGGCGAGACCCTGCAGGTCTACGTCGTGGACGTCGTCAGCGGCGAGCGCGGCGCCCGCGTCATGATCAGCCGCACCCATCCGGGTCTGGTCAAGCGCCTGTTCGAGCTGGAAGTGCCGGAGATCTACGACGGCACCGTGGAAGTCAAGGCCATCAGCCGCGAGGCCGGTGCCCGCACCAAAATGGCTGTCTGGTCCAAGGACCCCAACGTCAACCCCGTTTCTGCCTGCATCGGCCCCCACGGCGACCGTGTGGCCGCTGTGGTCGAGAAGCTGGGCGGCGAGAAGATCGACATCGTGAAGTGGAGCGAGGATGTCTCTGAGTTCATCTCCGCTGCCCTCAGCCCCGCTAAGGTCCTCAAGGTCGAGCTGCTGCCCGGCGAGACCCGCTCCTGCCGCGTCACCGTTCCCGACCAGCAGCTGAGCCTCGCCATCGGCAACAAGGGCCAGAACGCCCGCCTGTGCGCCCGCCTGACCGGCTACAACATCGACATCCGCCCCGAAAGCGGCTACTACGGTGAGGAAGAGCCCAAGGCAGAACAGCCTAAGACCGAGGAGACTGCGGAATAATCCGCCGCCCCACGCCGAAGGAGGGAAATCGGATGGCACAAAAGAAGATCCCTGCCCGCCAGTGCATCGGCTGTATGACCAGCCGCCCCAAAAAGGAACTGGTGCGGGTGGTGCGTGCGCCCAGCGGCGAGATCAGCATCGACCTCGTGGGCAAAAAGCCCGGCCGCGGAGCCTACCTCTGCCCGGACCCGGCCTGTCTGGCCAAGGCAAAGAAGAAAAAGGCGCTGGAGCGCTGCTTTGAGCAGCCGGTTCCCGCCGAAGTGTATGACGCACTGGCCGCGCAGCTGGCCGGTGCTGCAAAGGAGGCAGAGCAGAATGGCGAAGCATAAGAACAACACCCCCGAAAAGCCCGCCCTGCCCCCGCAGGAAGCGCTGTATCAGGCCGTGAGCCTCTGCCGCAAGGCCGGGGCCTTGACCATGGGCTTCGACGCCGTGGAGGATGCGTGCGTCAAAGGCAAGGCATGGCTCGTGATGGTGGCATCCGATGCCAGCGCCAAGACCATGCAGCGGCTGAACTACGCAGTGGGTGATCTCGTGGACGTGATCACCATGCCGCTGACGCAGGACCGGCTGGCCGATATCAGCCGCAAACCGGTGGCGGTGTACGCCGTGACCGACCGCAACCTCGCAAAGCTCTGCTTTGACCGTCTTTCGGACTGCGGGGCAATCAAAAATGAGGAGGATATGAGCGAATGACCGTAAAATATAAAGTAAGCGATTTTGCAAAGGACCTGAATGTTTCGGCAAAGAAGGTCCTCGATGAGCTGGCCGCCATGGGCAGCACCGGCAAGAAGAACAGCTCCACTCTGGAGGAGAACGAGCTGAACTACCTGCTGGAGAAATTCAGCAAGGACAACAGCGTGGCCGACCTGACCGAGTACCTGAACAGCGCAAAGCAGCCGGTTCAGGAGAAGAAGGCCGAGCCCAAGAAGGCCGAGCCCAAGAAGGCAGAGAAGAAGGCCGAGCAGCCCAAGGCCGAAAAGCCCGCTCAGCCCGAAAAGAAGGCCGAACCCGCTGCCCAGAACAATAACAAGAAGCACGGTGAGAAGAAGAACGAGCAGCACAAAAAGCGCGAGGAGAAGACCGTCTCCCTGAGCGAGCTGGCCCGCGAGACCGGTGCCAAGGCAACGGCTGCCCCGGCCCAGTCCGTCTCCGTCCGCCGCGAGGACAGTCAGGTCACCGTCGATACCCGCACCGTGGATGTCAATGTGGATCGTTTCGATGCTCGTTACGATGATCTGGCTTCCACCAAGAACACCGAGAACCGCCGCAAGCCGACCCCGCAGGGCAACAAGCAGAAGTTCACCCAGCGCGGCCAGCGCCAGCGCCAGCAGTTCCAGAAGGGCAAGCGCGAGACCGAGTTCGAGCGTCTGCAGCGCATCCAGCTGGAAAAGGCCCGCAACGCGCAGCTGAAGGTCTCCATCCCCGACGAGATCACCGTCGGTGAGCTGGCTGCCCGCCTGAAGCAGCAGGCCGGTAAGGTCATCGCCAAGTTCATGCAGATGGGCGAGATGCACGCCATCAACGACGTCATCGATTTCGACACCGCTTCTCTGCTGGCGGAGGAGTTCCACGCCAAGGTCGAGCACGAAGTCCACGTCACCATCGAAGAGCGCCTGTTCACGCAGGAAGAGGACGCCGCCGAAGATCTGGTGGAGCGTCCGCCGGTCGTCTGCGTCATGGGCCACGTTGACCACGGCAAGACCAGTATCCTTGACGCCATCCGCAAGACCAATGTTACCGCGGGCGAGGCCGGCGGCATCACACAGGCCATCGGTGCTTATCAGGTCAAGGTCAACGACAGCCTGATCACCTTCCTCGACACGCCGGGCCACGAGGCATTCACCTCCATGCGTGCCCGCGGCGCGAACATGACCGATATCGCGGTTCTGGTCGTCGCTGCCGATGACGGCATCATGCCCCAGACCGTCGAGTCCATCAACCACGCCAAGGCTGCCAACGTCAAGCTGATCGTGGCCATGAACAAGATGGATAAGCCCACCGCCAACCCGGAGCGGGTCATGGAAGGCCTGACCAAGTACGGCATCATCACCGAGGACTGGGGCGGCGATGTCGCCTGCATCCCCGTTTCTGCACTGACCGGCATGGGCATCAACGACCTGCTGGAGCGCATCGCGCTGGAAGCTGAGGTCATGGAGCTGAAGGCGAACCCCAACCGCCGCGCCAAGGGTGCTGTCGTTGAGGCCCGTCTGGATAAGGGTCAGGGCCCCATCGCCACCATTCTGGTCCAGAACGGTACCCTGCACGCCGGTGATGTCATCATCGCCGGTACCGCCGTGGGCCGCGTGCGCACCATGCGCAACGATAAGGGTCAGATGCTGGAGAATGCCGGCCCCTCCACCCCTGTGGAGATCACCGGCCTGACCGCCGTTCCCGAAGCGGGCGACCTGTTCGAGGCCGTTGCCGACGAGCGTCTGGCCCGTGAGCTGGCCGAGCAGCGCATCGCTGCCGCCAAGGAGAAGCAGTTCTCCGCCTTCCAGAAGGTCACACTGGATAACCTGTTCAGCCAGATGGCCCAGAACGATATGAAGGAGCTGGCCATCGTCGTCAAGGCGGATGTGCAGGGTTCTGCCGAGGCCGTCAAGCAGAGCCTCGAAAAGATCTCCAACGACGAGGTCCGCGTCCGCGTCATCCACGCCGGTGTCGGTGCCATCAGCAAGTCCGACGTCGATCTGGCTGACGCCTCCAACGCCATCATCATCGGCTTCAACGTCCGCCCCGACAACGTGGCGAAGGAAGAGGCTGCGGCCACCAAGGTCGAGATGCGGATGTACCGCGTCATTTACGATGCCATCAACGATGTCACCGCCGCTATGAAGGGTATGCTGGCTCCCAAGTTCCGCGAGGTCTCTCTGGGCGAGCTGCAGGTCCGTCAGGTCTACAAAATCTCCAACGTCGGCACCGTTGCTGGCTGCCGTGTCACCAGCGGCAAGATTACCCGCGACAGCAAGGTGCGTGTCGTCCGTGACGGCATCGTCATCACCGAGGACGAGATCGCATCTCTGAAGCGCTTCAAGGACGACGCCAAGGAAGTGGCCGAGGGCTACGAGTGCGGCGTTACGCTGGCGAAGTTCGCGGATGTCAAGGAGGGCGACGTGTACGAGGCCTTCAAGATGGAAGAGTACCGCGACTAAGTGGTTTATTATGTTAGAGGAGAAACTGAATGTCTCAGAAAAATATGGGGCGTCTTGCCCAAGACATGAAGCGTGAGCTCATCGCCATCATCGGGCGGCTGAAGGACCCGCGCTTGGAGGGCGGTCTGTTGACCGTCACCCGTCTGGACGTGACGCCCGACCTCGATGTGGCAAAGGTCTACGTGAGCGTGATGGGCCGCCCGGACGGCCCCAAGCCCGCCATCGAAGCGCTGAACCGCGCGGCGGGCCATGTGCGCACCGAGGTCAGCAAGAAGATGCACATCCGCAAGGCCCCGCGCTTCATCTTCGTGGAGGATGACGGTGCCGCCTACGCAGCCCACATCAATGAGCTGCTCCGCGAGCTGAATGTGAACGGCGGCGAAGAGCCGTCGGAGACCGAGGAATAACAGCCTTGCGGAAAGGATGGATCATGGGATGACAGAACAACTGAATGTGCAGCAGATGGCTGAAAAGCTCCTTGCTGCGGACAACGTTTTGATTCTGTGCCACAAAAACCCGGACGGCGATACCATCGGCTGCGGCAGTGCCCTGTACTATGCGCTCAGTGCGCTGGATAAAACAGCGGCGGTGCTTTGCTCCGACGCCGTCCCCGGACGGTATGCGTTTACCAACCCCCGCCTGTACAAGGGCGAATTCGAGCCGGAGATCGTCGTGGCGGTGGACGTGGCAAGCGTCCAGCTCTTTGGCGAAAACAACGGGATGCCGCAGTTCTCCCGCCATGTGGATCTCTGCATCGACCACCACGCGGGCAACAGCGGCTACGCGGAATATACCCTGCTGGACGGCCATGCCGCTGCGGCGGCAGAGCTGCTGTACGACGTCATCTGCGCCATGGGCGTGGATCTGACAGCCCACATGGCCAACTGCCTGTACACCGGCCTGTCCACCGACACCGGCTGCTTCAAGTTCTCCTCCACCACGGCCCGCACCCACATCATCGCGGCCAAGCTCATGGAGGCAGGGGCGCGGGTCGAAGAGTTGAACACGCTGCTCTTCGACACCAAGCCTCGCGAGCGGATGGAGGCGGAGCGGATCGCGCGGAACCATCTGGAATATCATCTGGATGGCCGCTGCGCCCTCATCTACCTCACCCGCGACGAGATCGAGCAGAGCAAAGTGGACCCCGCCGACCTCGAAGAGCTGACGGGGCTGCCCATCAGCATCGAGGGCGTCAAGGTGGGCCTGACCCTGCGCCAGCAGCCCGGCGGCAGCTACCGCATCAGCGTGCGCACCGCCAAGGGCGTGGATGCGTGCGAGATCGCCAAGCGTCTGGGCGGCGGCGGCCACACCCGCGCGGCGGGCTGTGAACTGCTGGGCAACCTCGACAACACCAAGAGCGCCATCCTCGCCGAGGTGGAAGCGGTGCTGGATGCGCCGCAGGAGGGCGCATGATGCAGGGCATTCTCATCGTCGATAAGCCGACGGACTGGACCAGCTTTGACGTCATCGCCAAGCTGCGGGGCATCCTCGGCACCCGGAAGCTGGGCCACAGCGGCACGCTGGACCCCATGGCCACCGGGGTGCTGCCGGTGTTCTGCGGCGGGGCCAGCAAGGCCGTTGACCTGCAGCTCGACCACACCAAGGCCTACCGCGCCGTGCTCAAGCTGGGCGCGCGGACCGACACCGGCGACGTGACCGGCACCGTGCTGGAAACGGCCCCGGTCACGGCAGGGGAGAAGGAGCTGCTGGAAGTCCTCCCGCAGTTCGTCGGCTCCCAGATGCAGACGCCGCCCATGTACTCGGCGGTCAAGATCAACGGCCAGCCGCTCTACAAAATGGCGCGGCAGGGCATCGAGGTGGAGCGGAAAGCCCGCCCCATCGAAATCTTCAGCCTAGAGTACGGCGGCAGCCCGGCGGAGAACGAATACGAGCTGACGGTGCGCTGCTCCAAGGGCACCTATATCCGGGTGCTGCTGGAGGACATTGCCGCCGCCATGGGCCAGAAGGGCACGATGAGCGCGCTGCGCCGGGTGGCTGCGGGCGTTTACACCGAGGCCGATGCGCACACGCTGGAAGAGATCCAAGCGGCCAAGAACGAAGGCCCCGCCGCGCTGGAAGCACTGATGCTCCCGGTGGAGAGCGTGTTCGGATCGCTCCCGCTGCTGACGGTGGCCCCCAAGGTGGAACAGCACCTCTACAACGGCTGCCCCACCAGCCGCTACCCCGCCGCCGACGGGCGCTACCGCGTCCGGAACGAGGCCGGGCAGTTCTTGGGCCTTGCCAACATTGTGGACGGGGTGCTCAAGGTCGAAAAGCTCTTTGTGGAGCGAAACTGATAGAAAAAGGAACGAAAATCCAATGCAGATCCTATCCTCTCTTTCGCCGCTGGCGCTGGAACACGAAGGCGGCACCGCCGTCGCCATGGGCTTTTTTGACGGCATCCACATCGGCCACCGTGCAGTGATCGACGGGGCTGTGGCATGGGCCAAGGCCCACGGCGCGGCACCGGCGGTGTTCACCTTCCAACTGCCCGCCGACAACAAAATGAAGGGCAAGCGTCTGCTCTCCACCGAGGACAAGCACGCCCTGATCGCCAGCCTTGGGGTGGAGTATTACCTCTGCCCCCAGTTCGAGGAGATCCGCGCCATGACGCCGGAACAGTTCGTGTACGGCATCGTGCAGGACTGCCAAGCCAAGGCGCTGTTCTGCGGCGAGAACTTCACCTTCGGGGCCAAGGCGGCCGGTACCCCCGACCTGCTGCGCAGGCTCTGCGCCCCACTGGGGGTGGAGGTCGTTGTGGTGCCGATGACCCAGTTTGAGGAAAAGCCGGTGTCCTCCACCCGCATCCGTACCGCGCTGGAGGGCGGCGACATCCCGGCGGCCAATGCCATGCTGGGGATGCCCTACGCCATCCGCTTTGCGGTGCAGCACGGCGCGGGGCTGGGGCACACGCTGGGGGTGCCCACCATCAACCAGATCTATCCGCAGGGGTTCCAGCTGCCGCGCTTCGGCATCTATATCACCCGCACCAAGATCGGGGAGAAGTGGTATCCCTCGGCCACCGGGCTGGGCACCCGGCCCACGGTGAACGACGACACCTCCAAAGTGACCTGCGAGACCTTCATCCCCGGCTTCTCCGGCGACCTCTACGGTGCCGACCCGGTGGTGGAGTTCCACGCCTACCTCAGCCCCAGCAAAAAGTTCGACTCGCTGGATGAGCTGAAGGACTGCATCCACCATGCAGCCCGGCGGGCGCAGGAATATTTCGCAAAACCGGAAAAGAAAGCACAGAATGGATAAATTTTTCTTGCATTTTACATCCGGTTCTGTTATACTAGACTTGTTACCGCAGCACGGGGCTGGGAGTATGCCCGTTTCCGGGAGTACCGTTTTCCCGCTTTCTGTGCCGCCGGCAAATAAAATTTTATAAAGAGGTACTGTTACTATGAACAAGCAGGAAGTTATGGCCAAAGTCGCTCTGACCGAGAAGGACACTGGCTCCCCCGAGGTTCAGGTCGCTCTGCTGACCGCTCACATCAACGAGCTGAACGAGCACCTGAAGAAGAACCCTAACGATCACCACAGCCGCCGTGGTCTGATGAAGATGGTTGGCCGCCGCCGCAATCTGCTGGCCTACCTCCAGAAGAAGGACATCGAGCGTTACCGTGCTCTGATCGCAACTCTGGGTCTGCGTAAGTAATAGAAAACAGAGGGCAGGTACCGCGTATGTGGTGCTTGCCCTTTGCTTTTTTGTGGAACAAACGGCCGCTGCTGCGTGTTGCAGCAGTAAATCGAACGCCTGTGCAAAGCCTTTTTGGGGCAGCGGCACGGGCGCTGGATTTATTGCTATGATGCGCGGCGGGCAGCCTTTTGGAAGATAAAAAACGCTAAAAGGACAAAGGAGGCAAACCAAATGGCAATCGAATTTGGTTCCCGTAAGGAGACCTTTGAGAACTACAAGGTCTACGAGACCACGCTGGCCGGCCGCCCATTTAAGGCAGAGATGGGCAAGATGTGCGGCCTGTCCAACGCAAGCGCCCTGATCCGCTACGGCGAGACCTGCGTGATGTGCAACGTCGTCATGAGCCCCAAGCCCCGCGAAGGTGTGGATTTCTTCCCCCTGAACGTGGAGTATGAGGAAAAGCTCTACGCCGCAGGCCGCATCCCCGGCAGCTTTATGCGCCGTGAAGGCCGCCCCGGTGAGCGCGCCATCCTGACCAGCCGCGTGGTGGACCGCCCCATGCGCCCGCTGTTCCCCAAGGAGATGCGCAACGATGTCTGCATCACCATGACCGTCATGAGCCTTGACCCCGATTGCAGCCCGGAGATCGCCGGCATGATCGGCGCATCCCTCGTCACCGCCGTGTCTGAGATCCCTTGGAACGGCCCCATCGGCGGTGTGCAGGTGGGTCTGGTGGACGGCGAGATCGTCCTGAACCCCACGCAGGAGCAGCGCAAGAAGAGCGACCTCGCCCTGACCGTTGCCGCCACCATGGATAAGATCGTCATGATCGAGGCCGGTGCCAACGAGGTGGATGAGGACACCATGCTGAACGCCATCAAGGCCGCTCACGTGGAGATCAAGAAGATCATCACCTTCATCAACCAGATCGTTGCCGAGCGCGGCAAGCCGAAGATCGACTTCCAAGTCGTTGGTCTGGATATGGACGTCTACCACGCCATCCAGAACAAGTACCTCGACGACTTCAAGGCTGCCATGGATACCGACGACAAGAACGTGCGCGACGCCGCTCTGCTGCCCATCATGGACAAGATCGCCGAGGAGTACCCCGACCTGACCGACGCCGACCTCGACCTCGTCAGCTACAAGATGCAGAAGTACGTCGTCCGCCGCTGGCTGCTGGACGAGGGCAAGCGCGTGGATGGCCGCGGCATCAACGAGATCCGCCCGCTGGCTGCCGAAGTCGGCATCCTGCCCCGCGTCCATGGCTCCGGCATGTTCACCCGCGGCCAGACGCAGGTGCTCACCACCTGCACCCTCGGCGGCACCAAGGACAATCAGCTCATGGATGATCTGACCGACGAGCAGACCAAGCGCTACATCCACCACTACAACTTCCCGCCGTACTCCGTCGGCGAGGCCCGCGCACCCCGCAGCCCCGGCCGCCGCGAGATCGGCCACGGCGCACTGGCGGAGCGCGCTCTCGTGCCCGTGCTGCCCTCTCTGGAGGAGTTCCCCTACACCATCCGCTGCGTGTCCGAGGTCCTCTCTTCCAACGGTTCTACCTCTCAGGCTTCCATCTGCGGCTCCACACTGGCTCTGATGGACGCCGGTGTGCCCATCAAGGCTCCTGTCGCGGGTATCTCCTGCGGCCTGATCACCGAGGGCGACCGCTGGATGACCATGCTGGACATTCAGGGCGTGGAGGACTTCCACGGCGATATGGACTTCAAGGTGGGCGGCACCCGCAAGGGCATCACCGCCATCCAGATGGACATCAAAATCGACGGCCTGACCTACGATATCATCGCCGAGGCCTTCGAGAAGTGCCGCAAGGGCCGCCTGTACATCCTCGATGAGATCATCAAGCCCGTCATCGCCGAGCCGCGCCACGAGCTGAGCCGCTGGGCTCCCAAGATGTTCAGCATGATGATCCCCACCGACAAGATCAAGGACGTCATCGGCAAGGGCGGCAAGGTCATTCAGGATATCTGCGCCACCTGCAACTGCAAGATCGACGTGCAGGAGGATGGCCACGTCTTCGTCTCCGCGGTGGATCAGGAGGACGCAAAGCGCGCCATCTTCACCATCAAGACCATCGTAGAGGACCCGGAGATCGGTGCCATCTACAAGGGCAAGGTCACCCGCCTGATGAACTTCGGCGCCTTCGTCGAGATCGCACCGGGCAAGGAAGGCCTCGTCCACATCTCCAAGCTGGACACCAAGCGGGTCGAGCGGGTGGAGGATGTGGTCGCTGTGGGCGACGCCATCGTGGTTAAGGTCACCGACATCGACCAGCAGGGCCGCATCAACCTGAGCCGCCGCGACGCCATTCTGGCCCTCGAAGCCAAGAAGGCTGCCCAGCAGCAGGAACAGAACTAAGCGCCCCGAAAACTGCATACGATAGCCCCCGGAGGGGTAGCACAGCATACGCTGTCTGCCCTTCCGGGGGCTTTTTGCGCTTTTTTGGAAATTTTGGCGGAAACCCCTTGACAAAAATCCAAAACGGTATATTATTGTATTAAGCGCTTAACACAATAACACAAGGAGAGACAGAGATGAGCGAACAGTTTGATGCCAGCCGCCCGATTTACGCGCAGCTGGTGGAGCGGCTGAAAGCCAAGATCTTAGCGGGCACCTACCCGCCCGGCGGCCACCTCGATTCGGTGCGCGACCTTGCCGCGGCAGCGGGGGTCAACCCCAACACGATGCAGCGGGCGCTGGCCCAACTGGAAGCCGAGGGCCTTGTCCGCACCGAGCGGACCAATGGCCGTTTTGTAACGGAGGACACGGAATTGATCGAACAGCTGCGGGCCGAGGCCGCCCGGAACATGGCCGCTGAATTTTTAGAAAAGATGCGCAGCATCGGCTATACGCCCCAGCAGACTACGGAATTGCTGGAGCGCTGGAACGAAACGGAGGGAGAACAGCATGAGTAAAGTATTGACCTGTGAGCACCTGTCCAAGACCTACGGCAAAGAGAAGACGGCGCTGGACAATATCGACCTGAGCCTCGATTTTGGCCGCATCGTGGGGCTGCTGGGGCCCAACGGCAGCGGCAAAACGACCCTCATCAAGCTGGCGAACGGTCTGTTGCAGCCCAGTGCGGGCGTCCTCAAAATCGCGGGCATGACCCCCGGCCCGGAGACGAAGGAGATCGTCTCCTACCTGCCGGATGCCGACTGGCTGCCCGATTGGATGCGGGTGGAGGAGCTGGTGAACATGTTCCGCGATTTCTACGGCACCCCCAGCGAGGCCAAAGCTTACATCGGCTTCGATGCCGCCAAGGCCAATGAAATGCTGGCCCGGCTGAACATCGACCCCAAGGCCCGGCTCAAGACCCTTTCCAAAGGCAATAAGGAAAAGGTCCAACTGGTGCTGGCCATGAGCCGCGCCGCCAAGCTCTACCTGCTGGATGAGCCCATCGGCGGCGTGGACCCCGCCGCGCGGGACTATATCCTGAACACCATCATTTCCAACTACAGCAAGGACGCAACGGTGGTCATTTCCACCCACCTCATCGAGGACATCGAGCCGGTGCTGGACGAGGCCGTTTTCCTGAAGGACGGCAAGATCTTTGCCCACCGCGCCGTGGATGACATCCGCGAGACCGAGGGCATGAGCGTCGATGCGTATTTCCGGGAGGTATTCAAATGCTGAAACAATTGCTGAAATATGAGTTCAAGGCCACGAAACGCCTGTATTTCGGGCTATATCTGGCGCTGGCGCTGTTGAGCGTGGTGCTGGGCGTGACCTTCCGGCAGGAACACGCGCTGGCCCACAGCACAAGTTTCCAGAATCTCCAAGTGATTCTGATGATCGTGTATGTCTCGGTCATCCTTGCCATCGCGGTGCTCTGCTTCGTGAACACGGTACAGCGCTTTTATCAGAATCTGCTGGGCCGGGAGGGCTACCTGATGCACACCCTGCCCGTGACCGAGACCCAGCTCATCCTCTCCAAGCTCCTCACCAGCATGGTCTGGGTGCTGTGCAGCGGCCTTGTGGGTGTCGTCTGCATCACGGTGATGGTCAGCATTGGCGTGTTCGACCCGGAGACCTTCGGCACGGTGAACTGGGACAGATGGATGCAGCTGTGGGGGATGCTGTATGGGGAACTGGGCGCGAAGTTCTGGGTGGCAATGGCATGGACCATCCTCATCAATCTGGCCCGGCTGGCCAGTCTCATCCTCTGCGTCTACGCCGCCTGTATGATCGCCCACCAGTTCAAGAAGCAGACGATGGTGGCGGGCATCCTCGCCTTCATCGGGATGAACATCGTGGAGAACCAAATCGATAAGCTGCTGGGCACGAACGATGTGACCCTGTTCGTGGATGTGACCTACAAGCTCGTGGATGTTTCGAACGGCAGCGAGGGAACCCCGGTGATGCACTATATAACGGCGGCCTTCGGGCAGGGGGCCAGCTGCCTGTTCTGCTTCGTCTTCACTGCGGCCATTGCGGCGGTCTACTTCTGCCTGACCCGCTGGTTGATGAAACATAAACTGAATCTCGAATAACAAAAAAATGGCTTCCGGTCTTGTGCCGGAAGCCATTTTTTGTCAGATGTCAGAGATCAGCGGGCGTCGCGGTTGGCCTCGTACTCCTCCATGGAGATGTAGTGGTCGAGGACATGGATGCCCTTCAGGCGCTTGTTGGAGAAGCCGGTGGAAGCGTACTGGCCCTCCCAGTAGTTCAGGCGGGTGGCGAGGTAGGCGGGCACGCTCATGCCGCGGGGGATGACCAGCGCGTTATTGATGAGCAGGGCCTCGGCATCCGCGAAGGCCTTATAACGGGCGCCGATGTCGTCGGTGATCTGCTTGGCGGCCTCGATGGAGGTCATGTACTTCATGATGGCATCGGCGGTGTCGCCGGTGATGAAGCCGTCCTCCACGCCGGTGCGCAGGTAAGCGTAGCGCATTCCGCGGGAACCCTCAGCCTGATAGAACGGGTCGGTCTCGGTCTCCGGGTCGGAGTAGTCGGCGCCCCAGTTGCAGAGCAGGAACTCGAACTTGCCGTTGCGGCGGACTGCAGACAGGAAGCTGTCGGCCGGGCCCTCGGTGATGACGACATCGATGAAGTCGAAGCCGTCGTTCAGCACGCCCTCCAACTGCTGCTTGAAGACCTGACACTGCTTGTCCCAGTCGGTCGAGGAGGGGTTGTAGGGCAGCTGGACCTTGATGGGGAAGGTGACGCCCTGTGCGGTCAGCTCCTCCACGGCAGCGTCGCGGAACTCCTTGGCCTTGGCCTCGTCGAAGAACTCAGTGATGTCGGCCAGATCGCCGCACTTGGTGTAGTCCACACCGTCGGTGGTGGCGCAGAAGCTGGGCGGGGTGATGGTGTTCAGCTTGTAGCCGTCGTAGCCTTCCGGCGCGGAGACCGCCAGCGTGACGGCGTTGTTGATGCCGTACAAAAAGCTCTTGCGGAAGTTGGTGTTGTTGATGGCCTTCGCCCAGTTTTCGGGCTCATACTCGGCGTCCACGCCCTCCACGCTCCAGTTGGAGAACTCGTGGGCGAAGGGCATGAAGTTGAACATGTAGAAGTAGGTGTAGTTGGTGTTGGGGCGGTCCATGGAGACCATGCTCTTGGTGGTGTCGTCGGACAGCCAGCTGTCGAGGATGTCGGAGCCGATGGTGGCTTCGTCGATCTCGCCGCGCTTGATCATCTCCGGGCCGTTGACGGCGGCCTCAGCGTTGTAGATGCGGCTGATGGTCTCGATGAAGACGTTGCCGGCGTCGTAGTTCTCCGGGTTCTTTTTCATGATCCAACTCTCCAGAGACTCGTACTCGGCCAGATAGAAGGCGCCGCAGCTGTACATGGTCTCGGCAGAGGTGGCGTACTGGTCGCCCATCTCTTCCAGCAGCGGGCCGTAGGCGGGCTCATAGGGCAGGTAGCACAGCAGACTCAGGAAGCCGGGGAAGTCGTAAGTCAGGGTGTAGGTCAGGGTGTGGTCGTCCACGGCCTTGACGCCGACGGTGTCGAAGTCCACGGGGGAGTAGGTCTCGGCGGTGCCGTCGGAAGAGGTCACGGTGACCACGCCGCTGGCGTCGGCAGTGTAGGTGGTGCCGTCGTCGTCCACCACGCCGGTGTTGGCGTTGTTCAGGTAGACGTAGTAGTTGTAGTAGTCCTCGGCACCGGCGACATAGGCGGTGACCAGACCGACGGTGGAGGAAGCGTAGTCCGGGGTCAGGACGTACTTCAGCGCGTCCACGAAGTCCTGTGCGGTGACAGGGGCCACGACCTCGCCGTTGTTGTCCACCCAGTTCTCCTCCCGCAGGTGGAAGGTCCAAGTCAGGGTGTCGAGATCCCAGTCCCAACTGGTCGCCAGACCTTCGCGCATGACGCCCTTGTTGTCGTACTCGACGAGGGTATCCACGCAGTTTGCACCCACGACCATTTCCAGATCGGTGGCGGTGGTCAGATAGTTCAGGGTAGCGGGCTGGCTGGAGTACAGGATGGTGTACTTGGTGGTATCGACGGAGCCGGAGGCGGAACCGCCGGTGCTGCCCGCAGAAGAACTGCCGCCGCAGCTGCTCAGCAGACCGGCTGCACAGGCGCTTGCGGCTGCCAGACCGCTTGCCTTGAGAAACTGACGGCGAGAAATCGAAGTTGCCATAATAAAAATCCCTCTTTCTTCGTGTTTCATGTTTTGAAAGCGGCACGGCCGGGCACCGCTGTTTCCCATCAACGGGGAGAAAAGCAAAAAAGGCGTAACGGAAACACATCCGTTACGCCTTTGTAACCAGTACCTCCGACCACAGCCGTGTGGTTACAGAAAGTATAGCATCGTTTCGCCCCGGCGTCAATTCTTTTTCGAATCTGCCAAGGATCACTCTTTTACAATATTTGCAATGGGCTCTGGGGTCTGGGCGGTTTCTGCGGCAGCAGGGGCCGCTGCGGTCTCGGCGGCGGCTGTTTCTTCTGCCTTGACCTCCTCGGCCAGCGCCTTGGCGGCTTCCTCGGCGGCGCGCTTGGCCTCCCGTTCGGCTTGGCGCTCCTTGGCCTTGGCTACAGCCTCCTCCTGCCGCTTCTTGGTGCGGATCTTGATGCGGCAGACCGAGCAGATGCCGTCCTTGCAGCCCGGCGCGATGGGCTTGCCGCACTCGCTGCAGAGGGTCTTGGTGCACTTGTAGACGCTGACCGGGCCGAGGGTGGTGAGCTGGCGGAGCTTCAGCCCGTCCAGCCCGCCGTTGGAGCAGGTGGCGACGCAGACGCCGCACTCGCTGCACTTCCACGGGGTGATGACGGCGCGGGTCTGGCCGTCGGGCAGGTCCTCAAACTTGATGGCCCCGGCGCGGCACGCCTTCTCGCACCGGCCGCAGGCGAAGCACTTCTCGGTAAAGTTGGGCAGGTGGTAGCCGTACTTCAGCGGGGTCTTGCTGACGGCTTTGAGCTGCTTGGTGCGCTGGTGGAGCATCAGGCGGAAATCCACCGCGCTCTCATCGTCGCTGCGCAGACCCGGCAGCATCCGCAGCAGCTGTTTGGTGCCCGCCTTGGAGCCGGCAGTCACCTGCTCCATCATCTCGCGGCGGGAGTATTCCTTGTTGTGGAAGGGGGCCTCGTCCTGCTCGTAGGCCAGCGTGAAACGGGCCTCGAAGAGGGGCTGGCCGAAAAATTCCACCAGCCGGGTCAGCTCCTTGCGCAGGTGCTCGGCGCAAATGTCGTTCTCGCACTCGCCGCAAGGGGTCAGGTCCAGCACGACCTTCTTGTTCAGGGCAAGGTAGGCCAGCGCCTCCCACGACAGCGCCGACACACAGGCGCGGACGAGGGTGTTCTTGCGGGTGGTCTTCTCGCAGCCGATCCAGACGGTATCGTTGTCGTTGTCGGCGGGGGCAGTGTCCCGCTGGACCTGTTCGGGCGAGGGGGCGATGCAGCCGCTGCGGCACACCGAAACACAGAGGCCGCAGTCGGTGCAGGGATCCCAGTCCTTGACGAGGTTCGGGCGGGTGAAGATCTCCTCACCGTAGGGGCAGATGTCCTTACAGGCGGTGCAGGGGGTGCGGTGAGGGTGGAGGTTCCAACATTGCTTGCGGTTGATCTCCGGGTGGGTGGTCTTCATCAGCGCATCCATGGCGTAGCGCGTAAAGATACTCATCGAATCACTCCTTATCAGCGTCCATGACCGAGGTCACGACGGCGTTGTCCAGCAAAAAGCGCTGGACCTTCTGGGCGGCGAGGGCGGCGGCCACCGTCTCCGGGGTGAGCACGCGGCGGATATCGGCCTCCGGGGTGTCCTGCTGGACGGAGAGGCGGCGGTATTCGTTGTTGACCTCCTCGGTGCGGACGGTGATGCCCTCGGCCTCGGCGATGGCGCGGGCCGCATACATGGTGCGGATCTTCCGCTCCGCATCGGCGCGGTAACCGGCGCGGAGGGCGTCGGCGGTGGTGCGGCTGTTCTTGCAGTGCTGCTCCATGCTGATGCCGCTGCGGGAGAGCCGCTGGGTGAGCAGCTTCATCTCGTTGTCGGCGGCGCGGTCCAGTGCCGCTTCCGGCACGGCGACGGTCAGGTTGGCCCCGGCCATCTCCAGCAGCTTCTGCCCGGCGGCGCGGTTGGCGGCGTCCTCGTGGATCTTCATCTTCTTGGCGCGGACGGCCTCCCGCATGGCGGCGAGGGAGGCATAACCCAGCGATTTGGCGAAGTCCTCCGTCAGCTCCGGGGTGGTCTTTTCGGCCACCGAGTGCAGCTTGATCTCGAACTGAGCCGTCTTGCCGGAAAGCTCCGGCACCCGGAACTCGGCGGGGTAGGTGAAGTCGAACCGGAAGGTCTCCCCGGCTTTGTGGCCGTAGATGGCATCCTCGGCGGCGGGCATCAGCTTGCCGTCGCCCAGCACGACCATGACCTTTTCCATCCGGCTGTCGGGGATCTCCTTGCCGTCCATGAAGCCCGCAAAATCCAGCAGGACGCGGCTGCCGCGCTTGGCACCCTCCTCGGAGTTGTGGTAGGAGGCATGGAGCCGGGTCTGGTGGACCATCTCGATGTCCAGCGTCTTTTCCGAAAGGCCGCGCACATGGCGGGTGACGGCCAGCCCCTTGTACTGGCCAAGCTTAATTTCGGGGATATTGTTTTGATTACTCTCCATTTTGTAATACTCCTTTTGACGTTCATTTACAGTCCGTGTGCGGCCAGCCAGCCTTCCGTGACCTGCGAGAACATTTCGGGATACTGGGCGTTTTCGGCGTCGAAGACGTGCAGATAGGTTTCCACTTCCTCGCGGGTGGGGGCTTCGACCCGCTCCCAGATGGAGAAGGTGTAGCCGTTGCCCATATCGAAGGTGGCGGCGAGGGTGTGGGTCTCGTCCCGCAGCTGGATGAACTTGGCGTTGAACCTGTGGCCCAGCTCCGTATCCGGGGCCAGCGTTGAGGGGAAGGGGTCCGCCGTGATGACATACTTCGCCTCAAAGAAGCCCATGGGGAAGGTGTGGGTGCCCGGCACCGAGAAGCTGTCCGGCAGTTTGCCGTCCAGCGGGTGTTCCGGCAGCATACAGTTCCGCAGATGGCCGGGGTTGTACAGCATGTCGTCGGGGATCATGTACGCGGTGTCGCCCTCGCCGAGGTGAGCCGTGAGCCACTGGGTGACGGCTTGGATCTGGCTGAGGTCCTTCCGGTCATAGGTCAGCTCGTCGAAGTGCATGTACTCGGTCAGGCTGGCCGGATGGATGGTGTGGATGACCAGCTCCGGCAGGGCCATGACCGTCAGCGGCGAGCAGCGCACCGACACGGCGAACACCAAGGTAAAGGCCCAGTAGCAGAGCTTGGGCACCTTGAACTTGTCAATGCTCTCGGCCAGCCCGGCGGCACCTACCAAGAAGAGGATGACGTAGGCGGGCAGGTAAAGCAGCATCTGATGGGAGCCGGAGTTCTGCACCCGCGTGAAGAGCACCATGCTCAGGGCCAGCTCACTCAGGGCCAGCGCGGGCAGGGCGAAGAGCTTCCGCCGGAAGCAGAGCCAGAACCCGAACAGGATGAGCACGAAGTTCAGCAGACCGGTGCGCATTGCGTGGTAATACAGCTCGGTGACAAGGCCGCCCACATTGTAGTAAGAATAGCGGTCGGAATAATCGAAGGCCAGAATCTTGCTGACCATGGGCCAGAGCAGGGCCACCATGGCCACCATGGCACACAGGCCGAACAGCACAAGGTTGCGCACCCGGCGCAGGGCCAGCGCCTTGTCCCCGGCCTTGGCGAGTTTCCCGCTGCTGACGAAAAGGAGCAGCGCATAGGAGAAGTAATAACCCACCACAAAGTACAGATACCACCGGCGGGTCAGGATGATGGCCGCAGTGGCGAGGAAGATGAGGGCGAACCGCCCCGGCTCCAGCTTCTCGAACCGGTAGTCCAGCGTCAGCAGCAGGATGGCAAAGGCGAAGATGAGGCCGAACCAGTCCGGCTGGGCCAGCATGGCGCTCATCCGCAGAAACGGGAAGGTCAGCACCCACGAAAAGCCGATGAGGAAATGGTAGAACCGGTTCTTCACATGGAGCATCTGGCCGATCTTCACGGTCAGGCCCGCCAGCAGGACCATCAGGGTAGGCAGCACGCAGAACACCTGCGCGAAAGCGTAGCTGTCGCCGGTGCGGGCCGTCAGGCAGAAGGGGAACTCGGTGAAGAGGGTGATGAAGTTGGTGTAGTCATCGGCAAAGGAACCGAAGATGTACGCGAACCCCGCCGCCGGGCCTTGGGCAAAGGCGGTCTCGGCGCTGTACTGCTTGACGATGTAGTTGACGTAGTCCCACGCATAGATGAACTGCCGCCGCCCCAGCGCCCAGTAGAAGTAGAGCACCGCTGCGGCCCAGAGGCCGACGAGGACGGCCCGGTGGAAGAAGTTCAGTTCCACATGGGCCACCCGCAGCACCCACAGCGCTCCGTAAAAGAGCACGCAGCTGCACCACAGGCTCACCAGCGGGAAGAAGGCCCCTCCGGTGGGGAAGACAAGGCCGATGACCACCAGCGCCAGCGCGCCGAGGCCAAGGCCGATGCCGCCCTTGCTCCACGGGGAGAGGGCGGGTTTTGCTTGTTGGGAAGAAAGTGTTTTTGGCATAAGACAAAACCTCTCGAAAAAAAACCTAATATTTCATGTTACAGTATAACGGTTCCGGCCCCGGCTGGCAAGGCCATGCGGGCGCTGAAACGCAAAATATCCCGCCGCATTTTCAGCGGACGGGATAGTTTCGCGCAAAGATTACTTCTTGGAAACGCTTGCGGCGGCTTTTCGCTTGGCGGCAGCGGCTTTCCGGGCGGAAGCCCGTGCCGCGTCGGCGTGGGGAGCCTCCGGCGTCAGGCGGAGCATCCGGCTGCCCATGGCGGGCAGGTCGAGGGCAAGGGTGTAGTCACGGCCATACACGCCGCCGTCCGTGGTGTGGAAGCTCTTGGTCCGGCTCTTGTCCGCGCCGTTCCAGCGGGGGGCTTCGCTGTTCAGCAGCTCGTCCGCCGCGCAGGGGAACTTGAGGTAGAGGGGGAACTTCTTATGGGCGGTGTTCTGGGTGTTCATCACGCAGAGGATGGTCTGCCCCGCGCCCTTGCGCAGCCATGCGTAAACGCCCTCGTCCCGGCTTTCGCTGGCCACCCACTCAAAGCAGCCGGGGTTGTACTCGCCGTCGTAGAGGGCCGGTTCGGTGGCGTAGAGGCGGCCCAGTTCGGCAAAATATTTCTGGAAGCTGTCGTGGAAGGGGTACTTCATCAGGCCCCAGTCCAGCTCCTTCTTTTCGTCCCACTCGCGGAAGTGGCCCAGCTCGTTGCCCATGAAATTCAGCTTCTTGCCGGGGTGGGTGAACATATAAAAATACAGGGTGCGGAGCTGGGCACACTTTTCTTCGTAAGTGCCCCAGAGCTTGTCGATGATGGTCTTTTTGCCGTGGACGACTTCATCGTGGCTGAGGGCCAGCAGATACAGCTCGTTGTAGAAATACTGCATACTGAAGGTCAGCTTGCAGTAGGCATCCGGCCGCTGGCCGAAGGGGGTGGCGAAGTAGTCGAGGGTGTCGTGCATCCAGCCCATGTCCCACTTGTAGTCGAAGCCGATGCCGTCGTAGCGGGTGGGGGCGGTGACTTTCAGGAAGTTGGTGGAGTCCTCGGCGGTGTAGATGCCGGTGGGAAAGCGTTCGTTCAGCCCATGGTTCAGGTTCCGCAGGAAGGTGACGGCACCCTCGTTCACGCCCCGGTTGGGGTCGCCCTGCCAGTAGAGGGCACGGGAGATGGCGTCCATCCGAATGCCGTCGCAGTGGTAGACATCCATCCACAGGGCGGCGGCGCTGTTCAAAAAGCTGCATACCTCCCGGCGGTAGTAGTTGAAGTTGCAGGTGCCCCACTCGCTGTGGCCCACATCGCTGTCGTATTCGTAGAGGTGGGTGCCGTCGAAGTTGACGAGGGCGTCGCCGTTGGCTGCAAAGTGGACGGGGACAAAGTCCATGATGACGCCAATGCCCATCCGGTGACAGGCGTTGACGAAGGCGGCAAAGTCCGCCGGGGAGCCGTAGCGGCTGGTCACCGAGAAGTAGCCGGTGGTCTGGTAGCCCCAGCTGCCGTCAAAGGGGTGCTCGGCCAGCGGCAGCAGTTCCACATGGGTGAAGCGGTGGTCCAGCAGCCACGGGATGAGCTCCCGCGCCAGCTCCCGGTAGTTGTACCAGCCGTCGGAGCCGTCCTCGCGGGTGGAGTTGGGGGTGTGCTTCCAACTGCCCGCGTGGAGCTCGTAGATGTTCAGGGGCAGGTTGCGGCACTTGTCCCGCCGCTGCATCCATGCGGCGTCGTCAAAGGGGAAATCGAGCTTTGTCAGGATGCTGGCCGTGCCGGGGCGCAGCTCGGTGGCAAAAGCGTAGGGGTCGGCCCGCATCACGGTGCTGCCGTCCCTGCCGTGGATGCGGAACTTGTACATCTCGCCCTCCTGCAGCCCGGCGACGAAACCGTTCCAGATGCCGGTCTCGGCCCTCTGCATGGGCACGCCGGGACCCCAGCCGTCAAACCCGCCGCAGACCTCCACGGCCACAGCACCGGGTGCCCAGACGGCGAACCGCCAGCCCTCTTCGCCGCGCTCGCCGCGGCAGGGGTGTGCGCCGAGGGTGCGGTAGGCGTCAAAGCACGCACCCAGAAAAAACGAACGGTCGATCGAAGGAAATTCCATGCCAAAAACTCCTTTTTTCTACGATAAACGATTTTTGTCATAGTTACTAAGAAATCAAAAACAAAATCGTCAAACTTGCTGATTTTAAAGGAAACTTTGTACAAAAAATAGCAAACTTCCACACTTTGCGAAAAAAATATGCTATACTATCTCTGCCCCCCGCATGGGGCGGGGGCGGGAACGCTTGCTAGAATGGGAGAGACAAAAACGATGGCTTGGTATGACAACGCTGTATTTTATCACATTTATCCGCTGGGGCTGTGCGGCTGTGCGCACGAGAACGACGGCCAGCCCACGCCCGGTGCCTTTGAAAAGCTGAACGCATGGGCCGAGCACGCTTATAAAGACCTCGGCTGCACGGCCATTTATATCGGCCCGCTGTTCGAGAGCGGCTCCCACGGCTACGATACCATCGACTACCGCCTTGTGGACCGCCGCCTTGGCACCAACGAGGAGTTCAAGCAGTTCGTGGCCAACTGCCACGCCCGCGGCCAGAAGGTCATCGTGGACGGCGTGTTCAACCATGTGGGCCGGGATTTCTTTGCGTTCCAAGACCTGAAGGCCAACCGCGAGAACGCCCGGTATAAGGATTGGTTCTGCGACATCAACTTCTGGGGCAACAACGAGTACAACGACGGCTTCTCCTACGGCAACTGGGGCGGCTTCAACCTGCTGGTCAAGCTGAACCAGCGGAACCCGGAGGTGCAGAACTACCACTTCGACACCATCCGCTTCTGGGTCCATGAATTCGACATCGACGGCATCCGGCTGGATGCGGCCGACGTGCTGGACTTCGACTTCATGAAAGGGCTGCGCCGCCTCGCCAACGAGATCAAGCCGGAGTTCTGGCTGATGGGCGAGGTCATCCACGGCGATTACAGCCGCTGGGCCAACCCCGAAATGCTCCACTCCGTGACCAACTATGAGCTGCACAAGGGCCTGTGGAGCGGCCACAACGACCACAACTATTTCGAGATCGCGCATACCATGCGCCGGCTGCAGGGTTTGTGCCACGACACCCGGCTCTACCTCTTCTCGGACAACCACGATGTCGAGCGGCTGCCCAACAAGCTGCGCAACCGGGATCACATCCGCCACATTGCCCTTCTAGTATATACGCTTTGGGGCATTCCGTCCATCTATTATGGCTCGGAATTTGGCATCGAGGGCAAAAAAGAGTGGGGAAGCGACTGGCCGCTCCGCCCCTGCCTCGACCTGAAGGATTTTGAGAACGCCAATGCGGAGAACCCCGTCACCAGCGTGTATGCCGCGCTGGGCAAGCTCAAGGCTGAGTGCCCGGAACTGACGTGGGGCGAGGTGAAGGAACTCCACCTGACCACCCAGTGCTATGCCTTTGCCCGTGTGCTGGACGGCAAGGCCGTTGTGGCTGTCTTCAACAACGGCGACAGCCCTGCCCAGTTGGAGTTCCAACTGCCGGTGGACGCATCCGGGGCCGAGGATCTGCTGGCGGACTGCGTGGGCAGCCAGCCCATCCTGACGGACATCGAGTGGGGCCGGATGAAGGTGCAGCTGCCCTCCAACTACGCCACCCTGCTCCGCCTGAAATAAGCTTGCACATTCCGGCGGGGTCTGCTATTATAAAAGTATCATAAGCGGAAGGGAAGACCGTGCCTTGAATGCTACACAGCGCAGAGAAGTGATATTGAAACGCCTGAGCGAGGCCGACGCGCCGGTGAGCGCCAGCGTGCTGGCGGCCCAGTTAGGGGTCTCCCGGCAGATCGTGGTGGGCGATGTGGCCCTGCTCCGGGCGGGGGGCGCTGCCATCGAGGCCACGCCCCGCGGTTATCAGTTCCACCCGGCCCCCGGCGGGTACACCGGCATTCTGGCCTGTGTCCACCGCACCACCGACGAGATGCGCACCGAGCTGTACGCCGTGGTGGATCAGGGCGGCACCGTGGTGGATGTGGCCGTGGAAAATCCGCTCTACGGCGAACTGCGGGGCAACCTGAACCTTGCCAGCCGGTATGACGTGGACAATTTCATTGAACAGGCGGCCCACACCCCCGAAGGGCTGCTCAGCCGGATGACCGGTGGCGTGCATCTGCACACTCTCCGCTGCCCGGACGAAGCGTCCTTCCACCGCATGAAATCGGCACTGGAAAAAGCAGGGATCCTGTATAAAAAAGAGTAACAAAACCGAGCAGTTCTGTCTATCAGCAAAACACGAAAACCGTTGGATATCCGACCAAATGAGGAAAGAGGTGGATTATTTTTGGACATCCGCATCGAAAAAACCGACCGTGCCATCGAAAAGGCCTTTCTGGAGCTGCGGGCAAAAACGCCGCTGGAAAAGATCAAGATCAAAGATCTCTGTGCGCTGGCGTGCGTGAACAAATCCACCTTTTACGCCCACTATGAGGATATCTACGCGCTGTCCGACCAGCTGGAGAAAAAGCTCATTGAGGACATCTTGGCCAGCGTTCTGGCTGTGAAGCTGACCGTGGCCCAGACCGAGACGCTGACCCGCGACCTGTTCCGGGCCTTTGTCCAGAACCGGCAGGCGGTGAACATCCTGTTCTCCGGTTCGCGGCAGGGCATCTTCGCCAACTGCATCGAAAAGGGGCTGCGGGAGCGGCTGACCGCGCAGGACCCGACCTTTGCCGCCGACCCCAAGCGGGGCATCCTGCTTTCCTTCTGCGTGCAGGGGTGTTTCTACGCCTTTGCCAACAACAGCAGCCAGATGGACGAAAAACACCTCGTCGATCTTCTGGCCGAGATCGCGAAAGCGGCCCAGAGAATCACCGTATAACACAAAAGGAGCTTCCGGCAGCCGCCGGAAGCTCCTTTTGCTTGGGGAGAAGATCACACACCCGAAGCGCCGTAGTTTGCCAGCACACGGGCGGAGGGGTCGTTGACGTTGCAGCCGGGCCATGCCTTGTTGGGCATCCAGAAATCGACGATGGTTCGGCTTTGATCGTAATAATATTTCTCGAAAATTTCGCGGTAGAACAGGCTCTCCTTCGTAAACGGCATACAGTGGGCCGAATAGTTTGCCCGGCGGAGCTGGAACTCCTCGTCGGTGTAGAGGCTGTCAGCGTATTCCTTGATGTCATCCACCATGCTGTGACCCACCGCATCCGAGAAGGCGGCCTTTTCGCGCCACAAGATCTCCGGCGGCAGCCAGTCGCCCTCAAAGGCCTTGCGGAGCAGATACTTGCCCTTGCCATAGCTGTTCAGCTTCTTTTCCGGGTCGATGGCCATGACGTAGCGGACGAAGTCGAGGTCACCGAAGGGGACACGGGCTTCGATGCTGTTGGAGGAGATGCAGCGGTCGGCGCGGAGGACGTCGTACATATACAGCTCCCGGATGCGCTTCTGGCTCTCCTGCTGGAAGGCGTCGGCGGTGGGGGCGTAGTCGGTGTACTTGTAGCCGAACAGCTCGTCGGAAATTTCACCGGTCAGCAGCACGCGGACGTCGGTCTGCTCGTGGATCGCCTTGCACAGCAGGTACATGCCCATGCTGGCGCGGATGGTGGTGATATCCCATGTGCCCAGCAGCCGGATGACCTCTTCGAGGCTGTTGATGACCATATCCCGGTTGATGATGATCTCGTGGTGCTCGCTGCCGAGGTACTCGGCGGTCTGGCGGGCGTACTTCAGGTCGATGGCGTCGGTGTCCATGCCGATGGCGAAGGTGCGGATGGGCTTGCCCAGCTTCTTGGCCGCAATGGAGCAGACCAGCGAGGAGTCGAGGCCGCCGGAGAGCAGAAAGCCCACGGGGGCATCGGCGTCCAGCCGCTTTTCCACGCCCGCGATCAGCTTTTCGCGGATGTTCTTCAGGATGGTGGGCATGTCGTCCTGCATGGGGGCGGGCACATCGGCGATGTCCTCGTAGCGGACGAAGCGGCCGTCGCAGTAGTAGCTGCCGATGGGGAAAGGCCGGATGTCGTCGCACCAGCCGATGAGGTTCTGCATCTCGGAGGCAAAGGCGATCTGGTGGCTGGATTTGGAGTAGCCGTAGAACAGCGGCCGGATGCCGATGGGATCGCGGGCGGCAATGAGCCGGTCCTTGCGGGAATCGTACAGGATCAGTGCGAATTCGGCGTCCATGTGGCGGAACATGTCGAGGCCGTACTCATAATAAAGCGGCAGCAGGATCTCGCAGTCGCAGTCGGACTGGAACTTGTAGCCCCGGCGCTTCAGGATCTCCTTCTCGAACCGGAAGCCGTACAGCTCGCCGTTGCAGACCACACAGTCCGCCCCGCGGTAGAACGGCTGCATTCCCTCCGGCGTCAGGCCCATGATGGCCAGCCGCCCGAAGCCCATCAGGCCGAAAGGCCCTTCCACGACCCGCTGGTCGTCCGGCCCGCGCATCACGGTGCGCAGCAGATACTCTTTGAACTTGTCGGCACTCAGGTCGTGCCCGGTATAGCCCATTACACAACACATATTTCTTACCCCTCTCAAATGCTTCGAGGAAAACAAAAATACGGCAGCCTTCCTCCCATTGCTAGGACGAATGCTGCCGTATCCGTGGTGCCACCTAAATTACCGGTACGCAGGGCATACCAGCCACTTTTGTGCGCTCTCCCCGTTGAAAGCACTGCCGCGATAACGAACGGCGGACGTCTGCCCCTACTGTACGCCTTGCGCGGGTTCGGGGGGAAGCTCACGGGGGTTCGTTCGGGTTCGGCTCTCTGCGCGGCTTCCACCTGCCCGCGCTCTCTGAAAAAGAGCGGTTGAACCTTACTTTTCCCGGTCAACGCTTTTCTTGCCTGAATTGTATCACGGCTTTTTGTCTGTGTCAACACAGCAATCGCATTTTTGTGCGGTCTGCTCCGGTTTGGCCTGATTTTGTGCGCAATAGCGGCACAATCCGTACAAAACGCTGCCCTCACACTGAAGGGTGAAGCCGTGTTCGGCCATCAGGTGCGCCCGCACCTCGTCCATGAAGTGACAGTCGAGGTGGTAGATGCGCCCGCACTGCACGCACTTGAGGTGCAGATGCTCGCGGCAGTGGCGGCCCTCGTCAACGTACTGGAACACCGCTTTTTCGCCTTTGTCCGCCACATATTTCATAATGCGCTGCTCGCCCGCCAGTTTGTCGAGGTAGCGGTACACCGTGGTGGGGTTTGGGCTGGCACCCTCGGCCTCCAAGTGTTCCAGAATGTTCGACGCACTGACCGCGTGCTGCCGGTTGTTGATGAGATAATCCAAGATGAGCTGACGGGTCTTGGTGTTGTAGCCGCCGCGTCCTGCCATGATATCCGCCTTCCTTTCTGCACCAAGTGTACCACAATTTATTTATCGATGCAAAACAAGACGCGGAAGTTGGCGACAAGCACAAAAAACATTGTCAAAATTGCGAGAATGTCGGGCATGATCTCTGTACAAAACGGAAAAGCTCCCAATCTTTTGGAAAAACTCTTGTAAAGATTGACCGGTTGTGTGATAATATCTGTATGAGATGGCTTGGATTATTTTAGGGATACAAGCTGCCTTCGGGCGGCTTTGTGTTGTGCTGAGCAAAATTTGGAGCAGAACTTGAGACGCTCTGTTCGATTAGGAGATTGGAATGATGAAAGAGATGGAACCCCAGACCAAGCCCAGTTTGAAGCTGCAGGCTTACCAATATCTGAAAACAAAGATCCTGAACTGCGAGTACCGTCCCAATGAGTTTCTCAACGAGCAGAAGCTCTGTGCGGAGATGGGCAACATCAGCCGCACCCCCATGCGGGATGCGCTGGGGCGCTTGGAGCAGGAGGGTCTGATCACCATCCTGCCCAAAAAGGGCCTGATGGTTTCGGGCATCACCGAAGAGGACGTGCACAGCATGTTCGAGATGCGCTTGTTGGTGGAGCCCTATGCGCTGCGCAATTACGGGAACCTGATCCCCCGGCAGGAGCTGGAAAATTACAAGGAATTGATGCACCACCCGGACCGCATCGACGACTTCTGCAAGTCGGACGACGACTTCCACGCGCTGCTGATGAGCAGCCTTCCCAACAAGTACCTGCGCTCGGCCTATGACCGCATCACCGGCCTGAACACCCGCTTCCGCATCATGACCGGCAAGGTGAGCATGATCAATCAGGATCAGACCTGCGAGGAGCATCTGCTGATCCTCGACGCGGCCTTGAACGACAACTGGGACACCGCCGCCGATGCTCTCCAGCACCATCTGGAGCTGGCCCGCGATAAGGCCGAGGGCGTCATTAAAGTCATTCGTCTTTGGTAAAAACCTCTCAGTCGAGCCTACGGCTCGCCAGCCGTCCCCTTCTGGCGTTTGCACGCCACCTCCCCCGGCCGGGGGAGTCTTTCCTACTAGGGGAGCCCTTGGCAGGTCGGTTTTGAGAATACTGGCTGAGAAAGTTATTAAAAACTGTGAAATGGAGTGCTCCGCTGCCTAGGGTAGCGGGGCATTTTTGTTATTTTGGCATAAAAAATTTCATAGAAATCATAAGAAATTGACATTGAAAGTTATTTAACAATGTGGTACAGTAAGAGCAAAGAAATGCCCTGCCGCTCGGTGCGGGGCAAATGGATTTGGAGGATATAAACTATGGCTGACCGCATTGTTCTGAATACGATCTCCTACCATGGCCACGGTGCCATCGAGAACATCGTTCCCGAACTGACCGCCCGCGGCTACAAGAAGGCTTTCGTCTGCTCTGACCCGGATCTGATCAAGTTCGGCGTCACCAAGAAAGTCACCGACCTGTTGGATGCTGCAAACTTTGCCTATACTGTTTACAGCGAGATCAAGCCCAACCCCACCATCGCCAACGTGCAGGACGGCGTGGCTGCGTTCAAGGCCGCAGAAGCGGACTGCATGGTCGCCATCGGCGGCGGCTCCTCCATGGATACTGCAAAGGCCATCGGCATCATCATCAACAACCCCGAATTCGCCGACGTCCGCTCTCTGGAAGGCGTTGCTCCCACCAAGAAGCACGCAGTCTTCACCATCGCCGTGCCTACCACCGCCGGTACTGCGGCGGAGGTCACCATCAACTACGTCATCACCGACATGGAGAAGAAGCGCAAGTTCGTCTGCGTCGATACCAACGATATCCCGGAGATCGCAGTCGTCGATCCCGACATGATGGCTTCCATGCCCAAGGGCTTGACCGCCGCTACCGGTATGGACGCGCTGACCCATGCCATCGAGGGCTATATCACCAAGGGCCACTGCACCATCTCCGATATGTTCCATCTGGAAGCCATCAAGCTCATCAGTGAGAACCTGCGCGGCGCTGTCCAGAACACTCCGGAAGGCCGCGAGGGCATGGCTCTGGGCCAGTACATCGCCGGTATGGGCTTCTCCAACGTGGGTCTGGGCATTGTGCACTCCATGGCACACGGCCTGTCGGCCCTGTACGATACCCCGCACGGTGTGGCTTGCGCCATCCTGCTGCCGGTGGGTCTGGAATATAACAAGGACGTTGCCGGGGAGCGTTACCGCGCCGTTGGCAAGGCCATGGGCGTGAAGGGCATCGACGAGATGAACGATGCCGAGGCCGCCGATGCTACCATCGCCGCCGTCAAGCAGCTCTCTGCCGACGTGGGCATCCCCGTTAACCTGCGGGGCATCCTGAAGGAAGAGGACATCCAGTTCCTCGCCGAGTCCGCTTATGCGGACGCCTGCCGCCCCGGCAACCCGCGTGATACCAGCGTGGAAGAGATCGTCGCGTTGTACAAGAGCCAGCTGTAACCGAGAAGCAGAAAGGGCCGGGAACCGGAGTTCCCGGCCTCTTTTTGCTTCTCTGAGAAAGGAGCCTTATGAATCTGAATTTCTATACCCTCAGCGTCATTTATTTGGTCTACTCGTTCCTCGGCTGGGTGGGGGAGACGGTCGTGGCCACCATTAAGGGCCGCCAGTTCACCAACCGCGGCATGGCGTCCGGCCCGTTCTGCTTTGTCTATGGCACGGCAGGAGTCTTGCTGGCGGTGGGTCTGGCCGACCTGCGCACCAATTGGCTGGCGCTGTTCGCGGGCAGCTTCCTCATCGCGACGGTGGTGGAGTGGGTCACGGCGAAATTTTTGGAGCGGGTGCACCACCGCCGCTGGTGGGACTACTCCGGCAAAAAGTTCAACCTTGACGGCTACGTCTGCCTCCAATATTCGGTGCTGTGGGGTGTGCTGGGCGCGGTGAGCGTCCGCTGGGGCAACGACCTGCTGCTGCGGCTCTGTGCCGTTTTCCCGCCGCTGCTTTTCCATATTGCGGTCTGGGTCAGCATGAGCATTGCGGCCCTCGACCAGATCAGCGCGGCGGTGGTCGTGGAGCGGTATGCGGCCAAGCACCCGCGCCTTGAGCAGCTGGGGCAGGAGCTGGGCAAGGGGAAGAGCCGCCTCCAGCAGAAGATCGCGGCCAGCGTGGAGCGCCGCATCCAGAAAGCCTACCCCGAAGCGGCCCGCCCGGAGCCGACCACCACCGCCGAAAAGGCCATGAGCTTTTCCGACCTTGTCTGGCTGTTCGTGGTGGGAGCTTTCCTCGGCGACGTGGTGGAGACCATTTTCTGCCGGGTCACGGCGGGGGTCTGGATGAGCCGGTCCAGCCTTGTGTGGGGCCCCTTCAGCGTGGTGTGGGGGCTGGCGCTGGTGCTGGCCGCCGTCCTGCTGCGGGGCAGCGAGCGCAAGAGCGAGAGCCGCATCTTCTGGTTTGGCGTCATCCTCGGCGGCGCGTATGAGTATGTGTGCAGCGCCGTCACCGAGCTGCTGTTCGGCACCGTGTTCTGGGATTACAGCGGCTTCAAGTTCAACCTTGGCGGACGCATCAACCTGCTGTACTGCTTTTTCTGGGGCATCGCGGCCGTGGCATGGATCCGGTATGGCTACCCGCTGGTGGCCAAGGGGATGAACAAACTGAAGACTCACATCCGCCCGTGGATGACGGCGGCACTGGCCGTCTTCATGGCGGTGAACATGGGGGTGTCGGCGCTGGCGATGGCCCGGTACGACGCCCGCACCAGCGGCGTGGAAGCAGCGACCCCGCTGGCAGTTTTTCTGGACGCTCATTTTGACAACGCGCGGATGGAGCGCATCTATCCCAACGCCAAAAAAGTGGAGAAAGCCGAGTAAAATCTGCGCTTTTGCTTGAAAGTCCGGCAGAAGTACGGTACAATGCCCGCCCTGCTCAAGGGTAGGCTCTCCCGTTGGCAGGGCGTCCTGATGCTCTGCATCTACGCCGCCTTCTGCACCGCACAGTTTGCGATGTGATCGATCTTGTATAGCAAAACCCCCGCCGACCGGCGGGGGTTTTGCATTTTATAAAATTTTACTGCTGTGCAAAGAGCTTCACTTCGTCCTTGTCCATGAAGGCAGCACCGGCGAAACCGGCGGCTTCCAGCTGGCCCAGCTGCTTGCCGAGCTTCTTGCCCTGCGGCAGGATGGTGACGTTGTAGCAGTCGCGGAGGGAAGCAGCCTTGGCGAGGACGGCGGGGAAGTCGGCCTCCTTGCCGTAGAGCAGCGCGATCTTCTGCTTGGCACCGGGGATTTGGTAGCCCTGCTCCAGCAGGATGCCGCAGACGCGCTCGAAGCCGATGGAGAAACCGACGGCGGGCACCTGCGTGCCGAGGAACTTGCCGACCATGTTGTCGTAACGGCCGCCGCCTGCGACTGCGCCGCTGAACTGCGGGCAGGTGATCTCAAACACCATGCCGGTATAGTAGCCCTGACCGCGCACGAGGCTGGGGCAGTAGGCCACCGAGAAGCGGCCGCCCGCAATGGCGTTGGCCGTGGCGAGGACGTACTTCAGGTCGTCGGCGATGGCGGGGTCGGCGCAGCGGGAAGCAACGGCGTCCAGCGTGACCTCCCCGGCGGCGATAAAATCAGCCAGCGCGTTGATGGCGTTTTCGGGCAGCTGCTTTTCGGCCAGCTCGGCCTTGACGCCGTCGGCACCGATCTTGTCCATCTTGTCGAAGGTGATGCAGACGGAATCCAGCGTGTCGGCGGCAAAGCCCATGCTCTCCAGCATCCCGCGGAGGATGCGGCGGTCGTTGATGTTGACCGTGAAGCCGGTGAAGCCGATGTTCAGCAGGGCACGGGTGGTCACATCGATCAGCTCGACCTCGGCGTTGGGGGACTCATCCCCCAGAATGTCGATGTCGCACTGGACGAACTCCCGCAGACGGCCCTTCTGGGGGCGTTCGGCGCGGAAGACGCGGTCGGTCTGGATGACCTTGAAGGGGTGGGGGAGCTTGTCCTTGTTGGCGGCATAGAAGCGGCTCAGGGGCAGGGTCAGGTCGTAGCGCAGACCCATATCGGAGAGCTGCTTGGGGTCGCCGGATCCCAGTGCGCTGGTCAGCTTATCGCCGCGCTTGAGCACCTTGAAGATCAGGTTCAGGTTGTCGCCGCCGTCGGACTTGTCGAGGTTCTCCATATCCTCCAGCATGGGGGTGGAGATGCGCTCGAAACCGGAAGCGCGGTAAGTTTCCAGAATCTTGCCCTGAATGTAGTCGCGCAGGGTCTGCTCGGCGGGGAGCAGGTCACGCATCCCTTTCAATGCTTGTGTTTTCATGGTTGCAATTCCTCTCTTTACGGTTCAAATTCTTCCCAATCACTCTAATTATAAAAGAATCTGTTCGTTTGTCAATCAAAAAGGGCAGACTAAAGGGTGAGGTGAGACAGATGCAGAAGCTTTCCCAAAAACATCCGTGGGCCATTCTGGCGGCAGGAGCGGCCATTCAGGTGCTGACAGGTCTGCCCGCAGCGTGGGGCGTGTTCCAGCAGCCGGTGATGGAGGAGTATGGCCTGAGCGAACAGGGGGCCGGGTATGCCTTTGGCATTTTGATCGCGGCCTTCGGCGTCGGGTGCGTCATCGGCGGCTTTCTGCAGGACCGGAAAGGCCCCCGCTGCGCGGCGCTCTGGGGCACGGCCCTGCTCTGCGGCGGGTTCTTTGCGGCGGCCCTTCTGCCGGGGGAGAAGGGCGGTTTTTTCTTTGGGGTGTTCAGCATCCCGGCGGGGCTGGGCACGGCGTTCTTGTACCCGTCCATCCAGTCCTGCGCCCAGAAGTGGTACAAGGGCCGGAAGGGCCTTGCCACCGGCGTCATCGGCGGGGCGGTGGGACTTTCCGGTGCGTTCCTGACCGTCTTTGTCCGAACGGCGCTCAAGGGCTTCGGGCCGGTGCAGGGCATCCGGGGGGCTTTCTGGGCGCTGGGGGCGCTGACGCTGCCGGTCTGCTTTGGGGGCAGCATGCTGCTGGTGGACCCGCCGCCCGAAAAGCCGAAGCCGGAACAGCAGGGCAAAGGCAAAACGGCTCCGCCGCTGGATTTGGCCCCTTTGCAGATGCTCCGCACCAAGCAATACTGGCTCTGCGCCGGGGCAGTCTGCTTTTCCACCCCGGCGGTGCTGCTGTTCAGCCCCATCATCCTGAAGCTGGGGATGGAGCGGGGCTTGGACGAGACGGCAGCGCTCTGGAGCGTGGTGCTGGGCAGCGTGGGCAGCGCGGCGGGGCGGCTGCTGATGCCGATGCTCAGCGACAAGATCGGCCGCCGCCCCACCGATCTGATCCTGTTCGGGGCATCGCTGGGGCTGTCCGCAGCCTTTCTATTCGCGCAGGGCTGGGCCGTGGTGGCGGTGTATGCCAGCCTGACGTTCTGCTATTCGGCGCTGGCGGCGGTGCTGCCCGCCCTTTCCACCGACCTGTTCGGTCTGCCCCATGCGGGGGTCAACTACGGCTTTCTGGCGCTGGGGCAGAGCGTGGGCAGCCTTGCCTTCCCCTTTGCGGCGAACCTCTGGGGGCTGGAAACCGGGCGGCACTGGCTGGCCATGGGCGGCGCGGCGGCGGGCTTTGCGGCCATCTGGGCGCTGCAGCCCGTCCAACCACCCCGCCCGCCCAAGGAAAATTGAGCCTTTGAGCAAAGCTGACAAAAAATTATCAATCAAGAGGGCAAAAGCATAAAATGTGGCGGTTAGCTACGAATAACCGTCAAAAAGTTTGCGGAAAAATTGTCATAAACGTCTTGCAAATTGCGCCAAGGTTCTCTATAATAAAATTATGCGTGGTAGTACCGGCGGCGCTGATGAGAGCAGCGGCAGCCGGTCAAATGCAAACAGCGGGGGAGCCCCCCTGCTGCATGGCATCAATTTGTCAAAAGGAGAGTATGATTATGACCTATTCGCAGCAAGTACAGAATATGTGCCCGATCACCAAAGGTCCTAAGCATGGTCCGGCTCCCATCCCCGAAGAGGGCGCATGGGTCAAGGCCTATGAGATCAAGGACATCAGCGGCTACACCCACGGTGTTGGCTGGTGTGCACCTCAGCAGGGTACCTGCAAGCTGTCTCTGAACATCAAGAACGGCGTCATCGAGGAGGCTCTGGTGGAGACCATCGGCTGCTCCGGCATGACCCACTCTGCTGCTATGGCAGGCGAGATCCTGCCCGGCAAGACCATTCTGGAAGCTCTGAACACCGACCTGGTGTGCGACGCCATCAACGTGGCTATGCGCGAGCTGTTCCTGCAGATCGTCTACGGCCGCAGCCAGACCGCTTTCTCTGAGGACGGTCTGCCCATCGGCGCAGGTCTGGACGACCTGGGCAAGGGCCTGCGCTCCATGACCGGCACCATCTTCTCCACCAAGGCCAAGGGTGTCCGTTATCTGGAGCTGACCGAGGGCTACATCAACAAGCTGGCTCTGGATGCCAATGATGAGGTCATCGGCTATCAGTTCGTCAAGCTGGGCAAGATGATGGAGGATATCCGTCACGGCAAGACCCCCAACGAGGCTTACGAGAAGAACGTGGGTACTTACGGCCGCTTCAGCAAGGAGCAGGGCGCTGTCAAGTACATCGACCCGCGTGAGGAATAAGAGAGGAGGAACAACTCATGGCAACTTTTGAATCTATGGATCGCCGCATGCCGAAGATCGAGGCATGCCTGAAGGCCAACGGCCTTGAATCTCTGGACGCTTGCAACGAGATGCTCCTCGCAAAGGGCATTGACTGCGATAAGATCGTCCGCGGTGTGCAGCCCATCTGCTTCGATAACGCAGTCTGGGCCTACACTCTGGGCACTGCCATCGCCGTCAAGCGCGGCCTGACCGATGCTGCCGAGTGCGCTGCTGCCATCGGCGAAGGTCTGGAAGCCTTCACCATCCCCGGCTCTGTCGCTGAACAGCGTCAGGTCGGTCTGGGCCACGGCAATCTGGGCGCTCGTCTGCTGAGCGAGGACACCACCTGCTTCGCTTTCCTCGCCGGCCACGAGTCCTTCGCAGCCGCTGAGGGTGCAATCGGCATCGCCCGCACCGCAAACAAGGTCCGCAAGACCCCCCTGCGCGTCATCCTGAACGGCCTCGGCAAGGATGCTGCTTACATCATCTCCCGTATCAACGGCTTCACTTATGTGCAGACCGAGTATGACATCCCCTCCCAGACTCTGACCGTCGTCAAGGAGATCCCCTTCTCCACCGGCGAGCGTGCAGCCGTCAAGTGCTATGGCGCCAACGACGTCATGGAGGGCGTTGCCATCATGAAGAAGGAGGACGTCCAGTGCTCCATCACCGGTAACTCCACCAACCCCGTCCGCTTCCAGCACCTCGTTGCCGGCACCTACAAGAAGTGGGCCATCGAGAACGGCAAGAAGTACTTCTCCGTCGCTTCCGGCGGCGGCACGGGCCGTACCCTGCACCCCGATAACGTGGCTGCAGGCCCCGCAAGCTACGGCCTGACCGACTCTCTGGGCCGCGTGCACGGCGATGCTCAGTTCGCAGGCTCCTCTTCTGTGCCCGCACACGTTGAGATGATGGGTCTGATCGGCATGGGCAACAACCCCATGGTCGGTGCAACCGTCGCCTGCGCTGTTGCTGCTGCTCAGGCAAACGCCTAAGCTCATCCTGAAATAAGCGTTTTCGCGGCCTCCCGGAGTACTTCGGGAGGCCGCTTTTGCGTTTCGAGGAGCAGAAACTCCACAAAACCTTACTTTTTTGTTGAAAAAATGGTGAAATGAAATTTGGACGCTTGTGCAACTTGAAAAAATGCGATACACTACACTTATACATATCCGGAATCCGCCGGGCGGAACGGCCGACCCGGACCAATATAGGAGGAACAGTGATCATGAACTGGAAAAAGAAGAAGGACAACCCGGAAGCTCAAGCGCCCGAAGCCGCAGCAGCGGGCAAGGGCCCTGTCGCGTTCTGGAAGAAGAATTGGAAATTGCTGGTGCCGGCAGTCTGTGTCATCGTGGCGGGCGGTGCCTTTTTGCTTTGGCCCAAACAGGCTAAACCCGCCAGCGTGGACGCCAGCTATACGGAGGCGGCCCCGGAGTACCGGAACGTTTCCAACACCCTGAGCGGCACCGGTACGCTGAACCCGGCCAACACCTACACCGTGAAGTCTCTGGTGGACGGCAAGGTGCTGACCAGCACCATGGAAGAGGGCGACACCGTGGATGAGGGCACCGTGCTCTACACCATCGACAGCTCGGACGCTTCCACCAACTTCGAAAAGGCTGAGATCGCCATGCAGCAAGCCCAGCGCAGCTACGATAAGGTCGTGGACCGCCAGTATGTCCGCGCCGAAGTGGCGGGCACCGTGAGCAGCCTGAAGGTGAACAAGGGCGACGAAGTGACCAGCGGGCAGGAGGTGGCTGTCATCCGCGACAGCTCCAAGATGCTGCTGACGCTGGAGTTCCCCGCCGCCGATGCCGCCAATTTCTCGGTGGGGCAGAGCGCCGACGTGACGCTGGACGGCACCTTTGAGCAGTTGACCGGCACCGTCACCTCCGTGACCGGCACCGACGCGCTGAGCGCGGGCAACCTGCTGACCCGTACCGTGACCATTGCTGTGCGCAACGCGGGCGGCCTGACCACCGCACAGGCAGCTACTGCCTCCATCAACGGCGTCAGCTCCATCGGCTCCGCCGTCTTCGGCTATCAGGCCGAGCGGACCCTGACCGCACAGGCTGCCGGTACCGTGACTGCCATCAACGTGCAGGAGGGTGCCGAGGTCGCAAAGGACGATATCCTCATCGGCCTTTCCGGCGATGACCTGACCGAGTCCATCCAGTCTGCATCCGAGTCCCTGCGCAGCGCCGAGATCTCGATGCAGAATTTGCAGGACGCCATGAACAACTACACCATCACCGCCCCCATCAACGGCACCATCATCGAAAAGGATGCCAAGGCGGGCGACGCGGCCAAGGCGGGCGATACCCTTTGCATCGTCTACGACCTGAGCTACCTTGAAATGAGCATCAACGTGGATGAGCTGCAGATCAGCTCCATCTCGGTGGGCCAGAAGGTCCAGATCACCGCCGACGCCGTGCAGGATAAGACCTACGTCGGCACCGTGACCCGCGTCTCCATGAAGGGCACCGCCAACGGCGGCACCACCACCTATCCCGTCACCATCCGCATCGACGACACCGACGGTCTGCGTCCCGGCATGAACGCCAACGCCGAGATCGTGGTGGCCGAGGCCACCAACGCCCTTTGCGTGCCCAACGCAGCGGTGATGCGGGGCGGCTATGTCCTCGTCACGCAGGATTCCCCCAGCGCTTCCAACGCCGAGCAGGGGATGGAAGCCCCGGAGGGCTTCGTCTACGTCGCCGTTAAGACCGGCGTCAGCGATGACGACTACACCCAGATCGTCAGCGGCATTCAGGAGGGTGATACCATTGGCTACGACCCCAACTCCATCAGTTCCGACGACTACTATGACGACGGCAGCGGCAGCAGCATGATGATATTCTGATAGGAGGAACGATGAGCGCTCTGATCGAATTTGATGAGGTCTGCAAGTATTACCAGATGGGCGACACCACGGTAAAAGCGGCCGACCACATCACCATGAAAATAGACAAAGGCGAGTTCGTCGCCATCGTCGGCCAGTCTGGCTCCGGCAAATCCACCTGCATGAACATCATCGGCTGCTTGGATGTGCCCACCCACGGCACCTACCGGCTGAACGGCAAGGACGTAGGCAAGATGAGCCGCAACGAGCTGGCTGCCATCCGGAACGAGATGCTGGGCTTCATCTTCCAGCAGTACAACCTGCTGCCCCGGCTGAACCTGCTGGAGAACGTGGAGGTGCCGCTGGTGTATGCGGGCATCCCCCGCGCCGTGCGCCACCGCCGCGCCCGCGAGGTGCTGGAGCAGGTGGGCCTTGGCGATAAGGTCAAGAACAGGCCCAACCAGCTTTCCGGCGGCCAGCAGCAGCGCGTTTCCATCGCGCGGGCGCTGGTGCGCAACCCGGCGGTCATTCTGGCCGACGAACCCACCGGTGCGCTGGACTCCCACACCGGCCGCGAAGTGCTGGCGATGCTCCAGCAGATGCACGAGGAGGGCCACACCGTCGTCCTCATCACCCACGATAATTCCATCGCCGTACAGGCCGACCGCATCATTCGCTTGGAGGATGGCCGGGTGGTGTACGACGGCGATTCCCACGCGCCGGAGGCCTTCGTCCAGCCGACGCTGGTGCCGGAGACCCCGGCGGCAGAAAAGGAGGCGGAAGCATGATCGTTGAGACCTTCCGGCAGGCCATCCAGAACGTCTGGAGCAACAAGCTCCGCACCTTTTTGACCATGCTGGGCATCATCATCGGCGTCATGGCGGTCATCGTCATCGTCGGCCTCGGCAACGGCATGACCCAGAGTATGCGGGACAGCTTCTCGGCCATGGGCACCAACACCCTGTCCATCAACATCTGGGGCTACGGCTCCCGCACCGTGACGGTGGAGGATGTGTACGCCATCGGTACCAAGAACCCGGACCTGATCCGGTCCATCTCGCCCCAGATCGATTTCAGCAACAACACCCCGAAGGTGGGCACCACGACCTACCGCTACAGCACCGTTGCCGGCGTGGACGAAAATTTCACCTCCATGAAGAACTACACCGTTGCCCAAGGCCGCGGCTTGCAGTACATGGATATGAAGGACAACAAGCAGGTCTGCGTCATCGGCGATTACCTCAACCGCGTGGCCTACGGCGGGCGGGGCGTGGGCCAGACCATCAAGCTGGGGCCCTACAAGTTCCGCATCGTGGGCGTGTTGAACGCCAAGGTGAACAACACCTCCATGCAGCAGGGCTCGGACGATGACTGCATCTACCTGCCCTACACCATCGCAATGCGCCTTTCCAATACGGCCATGGCCAGCAGCTACATCGCCATTATGAGCGATGAAAGCAAGGCCAATGAGGCCAAAGCCGTCGTGGAAGCGTACTTGACCGACTTGTTCAAGAGCGACAGCGCCTTCTACGTTTACAGCGCGAGCGAGTGGCTGGAAGAGATGAACAACATGATCAACATGGTCATCGTCATCCTCACCGGCATCGCCAGCATCTCGCTGCTGGTGGGCGGCATCGGCATCATGAACATCATGCTCGTCTCCGTCACCGAGCGCACCCGTGAAATCGGCATCCGCAAGGCGCTGGGTGCGAAAGAGCGGGTCATCCTTTCCCAGTTCGTTGTGGAGGCGGCTACCACCTCCGCGCTGGGCGGTGTGCTGGGCATCGTGCTGGGCTACATCGTCTCGATGGCAGCCAACCATGTCCTGCCCATGATCTCGTCGGACATCGATGTCACGGTCAGCCCGTCCTTCAACTCCATTGCAGTGGCCTTCGGCATCTCGGTCTTCATCGGCGTGCTGTTCGGCTACCTGCCCGCCAAGCGGGCGGCTCGGCTCAACCCCATCGAAGCCCTTCGTTACGATTAAGGAGGTTTCCCTCATGAAAAAACGTCTTCTCGCATTCCTGCTCGCGGTCAGCATTGCCGTGTCGATGCTGGCGCTCCCGGCTTCGGCTGCGGGCAATGCCAACACCGCCGTCCAGTTATCCATCACCCTGAACGGCATGGACTCCACCCAGACCGCCGCCCTGAACGCTGTGGTCACCCGCGGGGCCTTTGCCCGGATGCTGGTGTCCTACTCCACCTTCCGGGAGAGCGTCGGCTCACAGGGGGCCGTGGGCACCCTGTATAAGGACCTGCCCGGCACCTCCGCTTACGCCCCCTATGTCCGCATCGCGGTGCAGCAGGGCTGGCTGAGCGGCTACACCGACGGCACCTTCCGCCCGGACAATGCCGTGACGCTGGAAGAGGCCGTCACGGCCGTCCTCAAGCTGCTGGGCTATAAGATGACCGAGCTGAGCGGTTCCTTCCCCCAAGCGCAGCTGAACAAGGCCAGCGAACTGGGGCTGCGCAACCAGCTGGACCGCCAGCAGGGCGAGGCGCTGAACTATGAAGAGTGCGCCATCCTGATGTACAACACCCTGACGGCCAACTCCGCCAGCGGCAGCGCCTACGGCACCTCGCTGGGCTTTACCGTCTCCAACGGTCAGGTGGATACCTCCAGCGTCATGATGAGCAGCCTGAAGGGCCCCTTCATCGCGGACGGCACCACCCAGCTTCCCTTCACCCCGGCCAGCATCTACCGCAACGATAAGGTCTCCGGTTCTGCCGAGTTAAACCAATACGATGTGTATTACTACAGCGAGAGTTTACAGACCGTCTGGATCTACACCCGCCGCGCGGCGGGCCGTATCACGGCCGTTTCCCCCAGCGCCAGCGCCCCCACCTCGGTGACCGTCGCGGGCAGCACCTACACCCTCGGCTCCTCGGCCGTGGCGTCGCAGGTGTCCTCCCTGAACGGCGGCGGCGTGGGTCAGGTCGTGACCCTGCTGCTGGGCATGAACAATGAGGCCGCCGGTATCGTGACCGGCGAAGAGGCCGACAGCGTCTTCTATGGCGTCGTCCAGTCCTCATCCCGCAGCCTGATCGAAGAAAACGGAGCGGACGTGCTGCAGAAGGTGGCTGTCTACTGCACCGACGGCATCACCCGCACCGTGAATGTGGACAAGAGCCTGAACTTCCCGGCGGGCTGGCTGGTGGAGATCACCGTCAGCCCCGACGGCGAGAACGTGGAGCGGATCGACAGCCGCTCCACCAACGGCACCATCAACGAGGCAGCCACGGCGCTGGGCAGTGCCGCCCTTGCCGACGACGTAGAAATTCTGGATACGACTTCGGAGGGTGTGGCTGGGACGGTTCGTCCCAGCCGCCTATCGGGGGTAACACTGAGCAGCTCCGACGTCCGCTACTACACCGTCAATGAGGCGGGCCAGATCGACCGCCTGATCCTGAACGACGTCACCGGCGATCTGTGGAAGTACGGCGTGCTGGACGACGTGAAGAACCTCGCCGCCAACTACACCGATCTCAAGAGCTTTATTGGCAGCTTCCAGCCTAGCGGCGATTCCTCCGGTACCGCTGCCACCACGAAGACGACCACCACCACGACCACTACCGGTGCGGCCTCCGGCACCACAGGTACTGGGGGAACCACCGGCAGCACGACCGGAACCACGACCACCACGGCCGCTGCCACGGTAGCCGGGCAGGTGTCGAACCTGCTGGTGCCCACCACCAGCGAGATCTTGTGGGGCATCGTCTCCGGCGATATCCTCTCGACCTCGTGGCAGAAGCTGACCAGCAACACCGGTTCGCTGCTGAGCATCGGCTTCAAACAGGTGGCGGAGATCACCGGCACCCCTTTCAAGCAGATCCTGAACTTCATCGGCGGCGGCGCGACTTACGTCTGCTACGTCAACGGTTCGCAGGTCAGCTTCACCACGGCCATCAAGTACCCGGTCATCGCGGGCGGCGTTGCGGCCCGGCAGGAGACCACCGGCTCGATCAAGACCATGGTCCAGTTGATGCCCCTGAAGATCGACCGGGTGGGCGCGGCCTCGGTGCTGTCGGGCGGCACCCGCTATGAGATGGCCGATGACGCGCAGGTCTACCTGTGGTACAAGGGCCAGTATTACCCCACCAAGCTCAGTTATGTCAACACCGACGAATACAAGCTCACCGGTTGGTACGACAACTTTGGCTGTGCGGCGGGCAAGAAGGTTCGCGTCATCATCGCGGTCAAGAACGATTGAGCCTGAAATCGAACAGCGGCGTTTGCCGCACACTGCGGCAGCTGCGCTGGGTGCTTTACCCGCGCCGCTGCCCTTTTTGCGACCGGGTGCTGGGAACGGTGAGCCCCTGCCCCGATTGCTGTGCGGAACTGGATGCGCTGCGCAGCAAGCCGACCATGCGCCTCTCGGCGGGGCTGCACTATCTGGGCCGCTTGGAGGGCGCGGCGGCTCCCTACCGCTATGCGGGCTGTGTCCGGCGGGGCGTGCTGCGGGCGAAGTACCAAGCGGCCCCGTGGGCGGCCGACGAGCTGGGGGCCGAGATGGCCCGGCTCCTCTTCGGCAGCGAAGCAAAGATGGGCACCTTCGGCCCGGAGATCCAGCCGGTACCGGGCCTTGCGCTGAGTTACGATTGCATCGTGCCGGTGCCCGCTTCCAGCCGGGCACGCGGCTACAATGTCCCGGAGCGGATGGCCCGCCCCATCGCTCGCGCGGTGGGGGTTCCGCTGGAACCCAAGGCCCTTGTCCGGGTCCATGCCGCCCGGCGGCAGGAGGGGCTTTCCCTCGACGAGCGGCTGGCCAATGTGGCCGGGGCCTTTGCCGTGCCTGACCCGGAGCGGGTGGAGGGCAAGCGCGTCCTCCTTGTGGACGATGTCATCACCACCGGCGCAACAGCCGCCGCGTGTGCACAGGCTCTGCTGGCCGCCGGTGCCCAGAGCATCTTTGCCGTGGCCTTGGCCACCGTGGAGTTCGACGCCCGCCCGCAGCCCTCCGCGCAGATCCATGAAAATTCTGGGGAAGAAAATTGAAAAAGTGCTTGACAAAACAGTCTTCGTCGGGTATACTAAATGAGCTGTGAGCGGCAGAACGCTGGCAGATATCCGGGTGTAGCGCAGTTTTGGTAGCGCGCTTGAATGGGGTTCAAGAGGCCGTGAGTTCGATTCTCGCCACTCGGACCAAACAAAAATAATCCGAACTTGTTTCCGATAGGAGATGGGTTCGGATTATTTGTTTTCTTCGGAAAATTAGCGTTTGCGAAGCAATGAAAGCCCCAGTGGGGCTTTTAAGCGACGGAACGGTCTGCGTTAGCAGATGGAGGGGCTTTGCCCCGACAAGTTCCATGCAGGTGTCCGTGGACGATGAAATCCGAAATCATAGATTGACCGACATAAGCCACAACATGATTTCGGGAGGATACGAACATGAAGTACGATGCAAGAGCTTGTCATTTCAATATGGACACCGGCTGCGTGGAGCTGCTGCTCCGGGATGGAAGAAAAATTTCCATCAACTACACCGGGGTCGAGGATGTGCTGGATGTTACTATGGCGCAGAGGTTAGAACTGGATTATCTTATCTACAATGACCCGCTTGGCTATGCCAATTTGATTTTGAATGGTGACCCGGAGAAATACTTAAAAACCGTGACTGGGAGCCATGGGTTAGAAGATTAAGAGAAATGCCGTTCCAAAAGCAACTGGAACGGCATTTCTTATCTTTCGATATTCGGCATCTTCTGTCCCCGAAGCTCCTGCCGGATGGCACGGAACTGCTCCGGCACATCCGCATCGGCCATCGCACTGGGGACATCCACTGTCCCAGCGGCTTTGGCGGCTTCATAGAACCAGCATTTATACTCCACGGTCTCCAGCGTGTGCTGTAACTGCTGGATCTGCTGGGTGAGCACCTCCCGCTGATGCCGGAACATTTCCAGCCGGGTGTCAATGGTGTCGTCTCCCTGCATGGCAAGTTCGATATACTGCCGGATATCTTTGATGGACATTCCGGCTTTTTTCATGCAGCGGATGACCTGCAGCCACTCGAAGTCGTTTTCCCGGAACATCCGAATGCCGCCGGAGGAACGCTCCACAAAGGGAAGTAACCCTTCTTTGTCGTAGTAGCGCAGGGTGGAGGCAGGTACGCCCAGCTTTTGTGCCATTTCACCTACGGTATAGATCATCTGAAACCTCCGTTTTTTTCAAAAAGCCCTTGACTTAAAGTGCGCTTTAAGTTGTATGATAAAATCAAACTTTATCAACATCATAATGCGGATGCACTCTGCTGTCAAGGAGGTTCCTATGAGCAAGAAGGTATTGATTTTGTCTGGCAGTCCCCGGAAGGGCGGCAACTCTGATATTCTATGCGATGAATTTCTGCGTGGAGCGCAGGATGCCGGGCACAAAGCAGAAAAGATCCGGGTCGCTGAGAAAAAGGTGGCTCCCTGTTCCGGCTGCTACTACTGCAGCACCCACGGCGGAGCCTGCGTCCACAAGGATGATATGGCAGACATCCTGCAAAAGATGATCGATGCCGATGTCATTGTGCTGGCAAGCCCGGTATACTTCTACTCCATCAGTGCCCAGTTGAAGGCAGTGATCGACCGTACCGTGGCACGGTGGCTTGAGGTCAAAGACAAGGAATTCTACTACATCACCACCATGGCAGACGAGGAAAAAGCCTCTGCGGACACTACGCTGAGCTGCTTCCGGGGCTATGCAGACTGTGTGGAAGGTGCCGTGGAAAAGGGAGTCCTTGTAGCAGGTGGTGTTTACGAGCCGGGTGCGGTGCGAAACACCTCTGCAATGGCACAGGCTTACGAGATGGGGAGGAACGTATAATGGCAGTAAAACAGACCGCAGGGCGGGATGCTCTGGGCGAATTTGCACCAAAATTTGCAGAACTTAACGATGAGGTACTATTCGGGCAGGTGTGGAGCCGAGAGGATAAACTCTCCCTCCGGGACCGCAGCCTTGTGACGGTGGTGGCACTGATGGCGCAGGGACTGACGGACTCCTCGTTTCGGTATCACCTGACGGCAGCAAAAAACAATGGTATTACCCGGACTGAAATTGCAGAGATCCTGACCCATGCGGCATTTTATGCTGGCTGGCCCAAGGCGTGGGCGGCTTTCCGCATGGCAAAGGAAGTCTGGGCAGAGGACGCTGCAGAGGATGCCAAGGCAAAGCACCAGAGTGAAATGGTGTTCCCCATCGGTGCACCCAACGACGGTTTTGCACAGTATTTCAGCGGAAAAAGCTATCTGGCCCCTCTGTCCACCGCACAGGTTGGCATTTACAACGTCACCTTTGAGCCGGGCTGCCGGAACAACTGGCACATCCATCATGCCGCAAAGGGTGGCGGGCAGATCCTTGTCTGCGTGGCAGGCCGGGGCTACTATCAGGAATGGGGCAAAGCGCCGCAGGAGCTGCATCCGGGCGATGTGGTGAACATTCCCCCGGAGGTCAAGCACTGGCACGGTGCTGCACCCGATTGCTGGTTCTCTCATCTGGCAGTGGAAGTGCCCGGCGAAGGCACCTCTAACGAGTGGTGCGAGCCGGTGCCGGAAGAAACCTATAAGGAGTTGCGGTGATGCGGTTTGATGTACACCCAACCGCGATGAAACAAAAACAGGGTGCGCCCCTGAATAGGACGCACCCTGCCAAAGACCACAGACGATAACGATATGTACAACAGGGCGTTCCCCGTCGGGAACGCTCTGTTTCTCTTTGTTGGCGGTGTGATGAGCCTGTTCCGCCTGCCATAGGCAAGCTCGCGTTTGCGCAGCACAGCGGAGCAATGAAAGCCCCAGTGGGGCTTTTAAGCGACCGAACGGTCTTGCGTTAGCAAGATGGAGGGGCTTCGCCCCGACAAGTGACCTCTGGCCTTCCTCGCTGTTCCAGCAGGCAAGGATGGCTGGGTAGAATGCCCGCGCCAGACGGTCGATGACCTCATCGGGGTAAGGGGAAGTGTTTGTGGACTTTTTCTTTTTGTTCAAACGCACGCTCCTTTGATCGTCCCACCGTGGCAAAGCCGGGCGAGAAAATCAAAGTTCCAATTTTTATCAGGCGCAAGGGCGCGGATGCTTTCCGCCCTGCACTTGCGGCTGGTGGCTCGTTGATGGCTTACAAGTGCCTGTCGTTATGCGATTTCTTTATCGTTCAGCATTTCTTCAAACTGTGCCATATACGCTTTGTGCTGCTTGAGGATTTTTAGCGTTTCAGTTTTGGCGTAGGAATCGTCCGGCAGCTTAGGCAAGTATCTCTTCAAAAAATCAAAGTCCTGCTGAATCCGCCGGACAGCGACTTCCAGCGCTGAGTAGTTGATTCCAGAGTAGTGTGAGTAGCTCGACTGCGGAGCGGGGCGGTCCTCCGGGTGCAGAATCTCGTGCACGATCTGCTTGCGGTTCGGAAAATCGGCTCTGGCAAGGCGGTGCATATCAGCATCACGGACTTTGAATTGCCCAGACAGAATTTTCTCCTGCATACCGGGCACCATCTGTTCCATAATCTCCACGCCACGCATGAACTTTTCAGACCGGGCAACGTAGGATTCGCTGACATTGTTCCGCTCCGCAATCTGCTTACGAACGCTTGCATCTGCGGCAGTGGGAGGAATTGTGTCAATTTGACACAATTCCTCCGGGGCGGTTTTCTTGGCAGCAGCCGTGTGCTGGTTGTTGCCGTTTCCACCGGGCTTCCGATGTTCCACACTGTACTGCTTTCCAATGAGGAACTTCTTCTGCTCCGGGGTTAAATTGCGCCGCCCCAACTGGTTTTTGCAGATCCAAGCGAGAACTTCTTCCCGGCTTTCAAAGCGGAGCGGCATGGTGGAGAAATAAATCTCCGAGTGTTTCTGGAGGATGGCATAACGGTTGTGACCATCAACAAGGGTGTTGTTCCACACGATCAAAGGAGAGAGCAGCTTGCCCTCTTTGAGGATGTTTTCTTCAAGCTGCTTAAATTCATCATCGGTCAGAGGAGGAATCTGGGACTGGAACTCCGGGTCGATTTTCAGATTGATCATACGCACACTCCTTTATCTCTCCTGCTGCGTCTGTTCTTCCTCCCGGAAAAAGGACGCAACATTCTGCTTTGCGGTTTTCAGTTTGAGCAGTTCCTCTTTAGCTTCCTTGTACTGCTCGTAGAACTTTGCCTTTTCGGATGCCAGCTGCGCATACTCGGCTTCCAGTTTTTTTGGGCTGGGCAGTTTTGTGATGTTGTTTGCCTTGAAATAGGCTGCTGCCGCCCGGTACGCTGTCAGCTCTGCACGATGCTGCTCCTCAAAGGCTGCGGGTCGCTTGGCAGTCTTTAACTGCTGTGCGACATTCTTGATGCTGGTGTAGGCTGCCATCTGTTCTGCTGGCTTAAGATTAGACGTGATTTACTTTTCAGCGCTAAATATAAGTTTAAGCCTCATGAACAAAGTGGACTTTAAATGGTCTATAATTTCTTTGTAGTTATGGTATAATATGAATAACAATTTTATAATGCTGTGAAAATTAAGAGGATACCTTTATGGATAGTGATGTTAAGATAAGCCCCATGGGATATTGGGTGATTTCATTATATAAATCCAATAAAATTAATGATACAATTTCGTTGAAGACTTTTGACGGTTTAAATGAAGATGTTTTAAAGCCAGAGAATGTGCAAATGCTAAGTAATCGAGTTTATGAAAAATGCTTGGTTTATACACAGAGATATAATGAATGGAAATTGACAGTTGAACCAACAAAAATTGCAAAAAGTAGAGCCCGAAAGCAGAAAATTAAGAGCAAAGATGATACGACCTCTTTAGTAATTGAAGACAACAAACTAAAAAAGAAGATGGCAGACAATGCGATTAATGAATTGCGACAAGTACTAGACATTTGGTTTTACAGTTTGGGGTCTCGCTCGTCGAATAGATATTGTAACTCCCAAAGAAAACCTATTTATAGATGTACCGTTCCAGATATAAGGTCTTTAGCGCTGAGCAGCAATAATATTTCTTTCATTATAAAAAATCAAAAAGATGCGAAGAAGCTGTTTTTTGGAATCCTTATATATTCGAGTGGTGGAACTCTTGATGAAAAGTTCAATCTCAATAAGATGGACGCAAATTTGTCTTGTTTCATCAAGAAAATTTCTGATTACATTATTCCATCAATGGCTGTGGAACAAATTCCGAAATTTGATTCAAAAATACATACTCTCTACATTTACAAAGGTCTAATAGATTGCTTCCGAAATAGACATCATCTTGAGGGAGCAAACGCTTTGGTTCCCACTGCAAGTGGATTGACAGTACTATTGAACGCAATCTATTGTGCGGATTGTAATAGATTTTACATTAGTTATGCGGAATATAGCTACTATATAGAACAGTACAAATCTCTTCTGACAAAGTTTGTACTGAATGAGTCAATTCAATCAAATGGTGCGTTTGAAAGTTTGGCTGATAAATCACCATTAAAATTGTGTGGTTATACTGTCTCGCAAGAAAGAGGACTTACACAGGAAGAGCGAGAAAATATTTTGTATGAGATGATTTCAAGCGGTATTGTTTCAAAGCCAGAAGCAATGCAATACATTGAATGGTTTATACACTTTAACGGAGGTCGTGAAATCAACCACCTTGCAAGATCAAAATGGGAGAGCGACTTGAGCTATGTCCGAAATCTAAACCTTGCCAATCAACCTAATCAAAAAATAGACACTATTAGACCTTATCGAAAATAAAAAGTTCACGACAGATGAGAGTTGACAGGGAAAGATTTAGGAGTTTTGTAGTACATTCGAGTTCCAGTTTTTCATTTTCCGTTACCCGGAACTTGATGACGTGCGTTTTGTTGTTCGGCGTGTCGTGGTGCTGGGAATTGCTAGGGATCGATTGAACATTCGTTTTGGTCATTGTACCTCCTGTCTGTTCGATAACTCCTCGGTGAAGTTATGTAAAGGACGACACGCCGTTGCTGTTCGCACCGTCAGGTGCGAACCATGAGCAGGGTTTGGG
>ERZ1673737.401-NODE-401-length-56764-cov-6.759597_pt1 | contig 56764 bp, 51 predicted proteins | sample MGYA00580211_ERZ1673737 | MGnify/ENA primary metagenome ERZ1673737 (study PRJEB41218, sample SAMN15661789) | gut metagenome | host: Homo sapiens | place: Canada: London | collected 2015-08-20/2019-03-30 | study: EMG produced TPA metagenomics assembly of... | reverse complement strand
TGCGTTCTCTTATCTCTTCTTTGCTGGCATCTCTTGATAATCCGCAATAAAGATATGCTCCAGGTTCACAGTCAACTACATACCACAGTTCGTTCTTGCCAAATACTGTTCTTAACTTGGTTCCGCCCCACATGTTATCCTTAAATGCAGGCTCAATGTTAATAATAGATACCCACATAAAACAATAAAAAATAGAGAGGATACACTTAAGATACTCTCTAAATCACTTCAAGTTCTCCATTTTTGATGATATTATATCAACGGCTAACCATCCACCACATACTGTAAGCAGACACCCTATGGGTATGATATAAAGTCATCATTGATATGGTATCAATATTTTTTGTCAATGTCAATTATTTTAATTTGCTTATCACGGTTAATTAGATTCTCTCATACTCCTCCAACACCCTCCAACACCAATCCTCAAGGATATAACTCTCCCCATTCCCAATCCTATCCGTACACCCAGCAACCATCTCATCATCCGAAATATAATTTACAATATTACATATAGGAATATTCATGGTTACAAGTATTTCTTGTAAAGGCAGTTTATTTTCTAAAAACATAAACCTGAATAACCATTTTCTGAAATTAGCGGGAGAAAAATTATTATAAAACCTGTCCTCTCTGTCAATATTCTTAATACTTTCCAATATGCCATTAATTCCACCCTCTGGCAACGGCTTTAACCACTGTGTTCTGGAATTACCAAAAATGTATTCAGCATTATTTGTTTTCATCGCCATTAATTCTCTTATGCTATTGCGTAAAATTGCCGGCATAACCATAAATCTGCTGTTATTACCGTTTCCTATCTTAATAGTCTGACAATTATCGCCAATGTCACTCCATCTTAATTCACAGATTCTCCTTCTCTCCATTCCAAAACATAGCAAAATCAAGAAAACCGCTTTATTCCTAACGCCATTTCTCTGCCTCTCAATATGTTTAATGATCCTTACAATCTTCTTGATATCAGCTGTTTTCATAGCTCTGTCACGTTCAATTAATATATCCTCACACCGCTTCAAAATCACGCCGCTGCCAATATCAAAATTCTTATTATGTGCCCGGCTAAGAATAAATGACTTAATGTAAAAAAATTGATTCTTTGCTGTATTCGCAGTTTTAATATTACCATTTTTTCTTATATATTCTTCATAAGCATTAAGCGTAATATTTTCGTAACATGACTTAGCATCATCACTATAACCACCTTTAAATTGTAATGTATAATATGCAAAAAATCTCTTATTACAGCTCCAGTAACCATCCCAGCTATTGCATTTAGCAGATGGGAAAAATGTATTCTTAAATAATCTAAATTTCTCCATATCTAACGGAATTGCCTTTTAAATAGGAAACATATTTCTCTATTTCATCATCTAGAGTATCATATGGAATTATATTTAACATTCCTTCTCTTTTCATAACTTTATATAATTTTGCACAACTCTGTGCCTCCTCATACATATCAGTTGGTACCTTATCTCCTAATAAAATATAATTATCCAACCGCATCATTTTCATTATATCTTGATTAATTTTAGATTCATTTCTTAACATTGTTACAACATATCCCATATCATATATATTTTGCAAATATATATCGTTCTTTGCATCTAGAACGAACAAAACTAATGCATCTAAATTCCCCCAATCCATTGTTTTATATATTCCTTTTTTCTTATTAAACATATATGTATAAAACTCCTCAATAGATGTTGAGAAATGTATGCAAACAAATCCAATATTAAGCATTTTAAATTCAGCATTAACTTTCCCGTCAAATTTTTCTGCTATCTTCTTAATATTTCTATTTAAAGCAGAATAATAGGTACTATGCTCTAATTTGATTGCCTCAGGATGTTCTTTTTTCAATAAATTATAATCAATATCATCATTAATTAATTGTTTTATTAAGACAGTACCATCCTTTACTGTGTGAATATCCAGATTATCTTCCTTCTCAAAAGGATCACATCTCATAGTTTTAACTTCTATATTCACCAGATATTCAATAGCATGTCGAAACAATAATGAATATTCCAGAGCCTTAGCATTATTCATAATTTGTTTCGGTTCATATATTACAGCTGATATGCTTTTATAATTTTTAATCAGAATATAATATAATATTAAAATCTCATCTATGCCTTCTAAATATTTAGGCATAGAAAATTTATTGTTTTCTACTCCATTACACTTATGCAACAAACTTATAGAAACATCACTGTTCTCTCCCAATATCATTTTTAAAATTATAATAATATCAATTATTCTTGAGTTAGGTGTATTAGGATAATTCAAAAAAGGATGCCCTTTTGGCAACATCATTTTTCCAATTTCTTTTAATATACCATTCTTTATTTCATTGTATTTTTATGCCACAAAATCCTGCACAGTATACCCCCTGTTAGTAAGTATCATACATAATATTTTCTAGATAATTTCCATTTCCCATCAACTGGATCGGATATATATATTTCAGCTGCTTCTTTTTTATCATCATCCCATTGGATATTGGTTATGATAAAATCGGACATCTTAGTATGACTATATATGTCAAATTCCGCTCCCAATAATTCTGCATGAATTGGACCTTCTTTAAATTCAGTACTTATTTTTTCCTTGCCTATTACTTTTTCAAGTTCACCTTTTTTATCTTTAAATCCACCAACATGAAAATGATCAAATGGATGTTCCCAGATGATTTCTTTATCATTAAGAATACTCTGATTCAGATAAGTAAAAAACCTTGCATCTTCTTCTGTAAATTCTGCACTAGGATTAAATGCAACCTCCAATTTCTGTTCCAGCTTTCGTGCAGTTTCCCAGAATTTTATACTATCATTCCATTGTTCTATATTAACATTCTTAGTATCTAAAGCTGGGGCAGATATCATTTGTCCATTAATTTTAACGTTTCCATTACATAATCCAAAAAATACATGTATTGCTGCTATGGCATCGGATACGCTATCTGCTTTAGTGGGCGAAATCGTATAATCCACCTTTGAATTATTATCTTTTTCTGAAACATAGAATTTAATCTGTAATGCTGGAAAATTGTTATTAGTAAAAAAAGATTCTTCAAAACTTGGGTATGGTTTTCTCTCAACATTTAGAACTACTATGTCCCCCTCTACTGTCTCAAATGTAATATCTTTAGCTGGTGGAAATGGTTCCGGATACATATATGTCTCGCACATCTTAGGTGGATCTTCTAATGGATTTCCTACGGTATTTTCCAATGGAATTTTCTTATCTTTGTTACCTATTGACACACTCTTTACTGGAATCTGTAGTTGCATTCTATATACATATTCTAGCCATTTATCTCTTGGTATATCTTTCAACTGGCTATTTATAAATTCTTTATCAATAATAGTACTAAGAGACATTGTCTCATGTAAGCACTCCTGTCTTGGTCCTACAAAATATGTACCATCATCCCTCTTATAATATGTGAAATTAGATGGTAATTTTTCTGAAAGCACTTCTAATACTTCCTGTGGAATATCATCATCCGTTTCTTTATTAAATGTATCATAGAAATCTGCAATCATACCAAATCCTCCGTAAACCTGTTACTTATCTGTATTTTAGATATTAATAAATACTTCTTGGCATTATCAAGCGGTAATTCCATAATTGCATCTATTATTGTCTGCAATGCCACTTCATCTGGAACAACAATATATATCAAATCATTCCAGTCAAACTTCACCCATGTTTCAGGATGCTTTTCCAGCACATCTGAATATGTATTCTTTCTCTTTTCTGTGATCTTATTATCATTTATTATCAAAGGAATACTTGAAATAGATTTGCAATCAGGGATATATCTCCACTCACATTCATCCTGAAATATATACATTTTATATTTTCCGTTTTTTTCAACCAAATTCGATATAGGTTTCATATATAACAATGTGCTAAGCAGATAATTCAACAAAACCTCATCTTCTTTATGTGCTTTCTTACCTACATTGTAATTAGCATTGAAAGCCTCTTTAAAATCTGCGACAAGTGGAGAAGCTGGATTCATATAGTGAATTGGTTGTATTCTATTATTTCTTATAACCTTATTCTTGTCCAATGCTATTCCATATCCACCATAACTAGTCATATGATTTCCTACTTTAGAAAAAGGTATATCACAGAAACAAGTCATAGGAAACGCTATTCTTTTAAGTCCATCAACCTTAAGGTAATCTAATGGCTCAGTAACATATCTAGGAATAATAGCCTGATTTTTCAATATTTTAATAAGATATTCTTGTTCTCTCATGTAATTACATAACACATTAGAACTATTATGCCAATGTAAATTCTGTTCTAACTCTGGTGTTTCTTTAAAATCAATCTCCATATATATACCTTTCTTAATTAATCTCATTGTTTCTATATCATATTATTCTCACTCTTACTATTATCCATTATCATATTACATAACCCTATCCCCATATCTGTTAAATAAAACTTATCCACTTTCGATTCACCCGGGTAAAGAGTTATTCCTCCCGTTAATAATCCTAACGCCTGCAATCTAAAACACCTTGCATAATTATATTTATGATTCTTCCCCTGTTCAAATATATCTATCAATTCCTTCACATCTTCAATAAACATCATATCAACAACCTGCAGATACTCCACGAAATCCTTATACTTTATATCTTTATTCACAAGAGAAATATAAAGATAAGCCTGTATCTGTGACTTATTAACATCATTACTTCTTGATATGAACAGACATAATTGCTCTATTTCTCTATATACCCACTTCTCCTTATTTTGATATGCAATTCTACGCTTATTTAATTCTTTTTGATTAACACTACATTTAGATAATTCCCTTAGAAATCTTAATTGTCTCTTTACTTCCATACACTTTATTATATCACTAGATAATGAATACAATGAAACCACATATTTAAATACTGGTATATCTCTTAAAATATCCGGTACAGTAAAACCTATCACATCAAGTATCTTATCAAATGTTTCATCAGTCATATTCTGTATAATTTCATTATTAAAAATAGATTTTGCCATTGAATCTGATATATTAGAATCCATCATAATACTTCTCCCCTTTTCTATCCACTAATTCTCAATTCATTCAATCTTTACACACTTGCATTAAGCACATAATAGGAAAAACTGGCTGTTCTGTGATACAACTGATGGCGCATATGCAAGAATGATGGTATTCTCACTATTAGAAACAGCAAGAGCTAATGGAATTAATCCATACAAATATCTTGAATTCTTATTGGAGTCAAGACCGAATGAAAAGATGACAGATGAACAATTGGAAAGTCTTTCACCATGGAACGAAAATGTAAAGCAAATTTGTAAGAACAACTCATAGTAAAACAGTCGAGTAAATGCAAAAATGTCATAGCAAAAATTCGCGTATAGCAAATTACTCATAGTAAAAATTGGATAAAATGCAATCTGTAAAAAATCACAGATTGCATTTTTGTTAATGTACTGTTTTATTTAGCGCTTACGGTAATTTTTTAATTTATGTCCTGAAAAGATGGGATAACATTTAAACAGAAATCAGTACATACATCATCAATGACAGGAATTTTAATAACTTCCTGTTTTTTAGCAGATGGATGGCAGTTTAAAGAATCAAGTAATTCATAGCCATAATTAGTTACCTGCCTGATTCAGCCATAGAATGTGCCATGTGCAATGTTATGTTCATCACACCAGCATGGGATAGAAAAACCACTTTTATAACATTCCGTAATAAATTCAAAACGCTGTTCAAGCGAATAAGGTGACGAAGCCATATCCAACCTCCATAATTATTTAATTGATGTACTAATTATGAATGGTTTGTTGGTGAAAATAAATTCACTACTTTATTTAGCGCTTACACTTGTACAACCGGGTTATTATGATTATATCAAATTTTCCCGAGTATTTGTAGGTACATGGGTTGGAGCTTTTACATACATTATGTATTTTCCCAAAAATATATAAAAAGTGTCAAAAATGGAATTATAACACATGAACCACCCATACTCAATCACCACAATAAGTTTAAACTTGAAAAGCCAATTAATTTCAAATATAATCAACATCCATCTTCCCTTAGTCCTTTTTTTATAATATCAATATACTTTAAGTTAATATATGCATCGTCATCATTCACAATTTTAATTTGAATTTGATTATCAAAATAATTATCTGGAATATCAGATAAATATCTTTTCAATTCAATACATTCTTTAATTAGGTAATAATTTTTTCTTTCAAACCATTTACATGCAATATTACAACATTTTCCATCACATACTTCATTTGGTTCAATAATATCCAGGATAATATTTCCATCTTTTTCCTGCATATTAATTCCACTACATTTTTTATTACAATTAAATTTATCTAAAATCATTTTGCCTATATGTATTTCAAATATTAATTTCTCTGAAATCATATATCTGCTTATAAATGACTTATTTGCCGATTCAGGTAACAGTATCCATTTTGTTACATCATTATCATTCGCCTTATACTTTACTTTAATTTTCAAATCATTTATCAATAGATGTGATATCCAATGAAAAACAGAAATATCTTCCATTTTATTAATATTTTTCTGCAATAGTTCCTTCGATATTCTGCTTTTCTTCATATCCAAAAGATCTGCTAATCTCAGAACAATTTTCAAATATTTAATACTGCATACCATTTTCTGTGCCTCAGATTTTCTTCTGTAGACATCTCGCAATTCATAACCATGCGCCTCTGAAACCTGAGCTATAATTTCTTTTTCAATATCGTCCAGAAATTTTATTTGTGAGTCATGTCTAATAACATCTGCACTGTCTTTCGCATGACTTTCACGTGCAACATTTTCCAAATATAAATCTATTGCTCTGTAAAATTTCATCATCATTATTTTTGTATATTTGAAATCACATACATCATCATTTTTTATATCATGTATAAAGTCTCTAACAATTAAATTAGACGCTTCAGCATCTTTATAAAAAGAACTATAATCAGGAATATTTACCATTGATATATCGTGCAAATAACATGCCATAAATAAAATATAATAATCTACTCTTTTTATTCTCAAAAAATTAATTGACTTAATAATCTCAACTGAATTTTTTATCAAAGCAATTGCATGTTCTTGATTATGTAGAGTATAAAAATATAAATATTTAGATCCATTCCTCCATACAGAACAAACATATTGGTGAGTTATTATCAATTTATCAATATATTCGATTTTTTTAACAAAGTGTTGAAAAACAGACATCACTTCTAAAATTGAATAATCAACTACATTACTTTCTTCAGAATAAATTTCTTTGCAAATCAATAACATATTATACTTAAATTCTTTATTTCTAATAATACTTAAAACTCTAAGCTCATTATATTTTAATAATTTATTCCCTTTTTTCAAAAAATCGAATTCATCTGATATAGTTATATTTAATATTCCACAAATAGTAGCATTTATTATCATCCTGTATAATTCATCACTATGTCCGTTTATTATAGAGTGCAGTTTCATATCTTCCTCAATATTTATAATTTTATAACATTTAGATGGATATCTAGAAACATTTTTAAGATAATTTTTCACAGTATCTCTTTTTACATCTTCTGATAAATTTCTTTTATTTTTAAATATTTTGTTTGTTAAACTAATTAATGTCGAATATTTATCATTATCATTAATTTCAAATTTTCTATATTCATCACAGAGATATTCCTCATATAATTTATAAAAATATGAACAAAAAGTATTGTCTTCCATATAATATAACAGCTTATTGATTTCCATCATTTTACTTTTGCAAATTTTTACTAAATTTGTGTTTTTAGAAAATCTAATATCATTATTCATATTATCAAAAAAATATGTAACTAAAGGTCCAATAATGTCATCGTTATATACATCTATACCATCATCATTGTTATTATTTTTTAAACTCTTAGATAATTCATCATATAGTCTTTGAATTTCAGAACTTATCTGTTTAATATTGCAATTTTCTCTGAATTGAAGTATATAAAACCTATACTTAAAATATTTTTTATATCTAACCAGCCTTTTTCTATACTCATAAAAATTCTTTTTCTCTTCTATACCTAATTTGTCTATTTCATTTATTTCTTTTTCAATTTGTTTAACAAGAATATGTAATTTATTTTTTAATATAATAATATCTTCTGTATCGAAATCTGACATTATTTCACTTTTAACTTGAGAAACTAACATACTCATATTTTTAAGATAAATTTGACCTTGATTTATACTACTCAAATCAAGATAACTAGATTTATCTGCATTAATAGATATTTTATATTTATATTCGCTTTCTATTATCTTTTTATCAGACTTATTTTTTATTTTGTTGTCAATATACTCATTTATCTTTGTTTCACATATACTTATTAGTTGTTTGAACTTTTCTGCTCTTTGTTTTTCATCAGTTAAGTCATTTAGTATATTTGAATACATAATAGTATCATCAACATAAAATATCTGCTCACTTTGAAATATTTCATCATATATTTTTGCTATTTCAACCATAGCAAGATTCGCAAAAAAACCTCCTTGAACTAGTCCTTGAGCAATTCCTCTTACATAGACAATATCTGTTCCTTCTTTTAATTTATCCCCACAATATTCTTTCTTATAATCATGTTTCAGGCTCATTTCAGAATTTTGGGTCTTAATTTTACATTTTATATATAACAGTTTTCTCAAAATCTTTTCTAAAAAAGCTTTTTCATTGTCATTTAAGGTAATTCCAACATGCTGCATATAACAGGTTATAACAAATTCTGGATTTATTGAAGGGAAAAAATCTTGCAAATCTAATGTAATTTCGTATCTATATTTAAATGAATCATTATATTCATTTTGCAATTCAATTGATTTTTTTATATATGATGAATAAGAATCCTGCCATCTTTCATATATTCTATCAGGTTTTTCTGATAAAATGTTTCCATAAAAATTGCTTGGTGTAAATAATCTGATTTCTCTTGAGATTATATTACTATTATATACTGAAAAATCATTTGTAATTGTATTCAACATTGCAATCATACATATTTGATCTGTTAATGATGCCGTATGAATTGGTCTATATTTTCTATTTTTATCTTTATCAATACCTTTTGCTGAAAAATAAACTTGTGCTTCAAAAAATTCATCCCCCTCTAAAATAGATTGCAACTTTTTTCTTATTATTTTCACTTCTTCTATAATTAATTTATTATTGAAAATATCTTTAAAATCATTTAATTTTTGTCTTTCATTTTGTTGTAAAAGTTTCTTCTCATGAATCGCATTATTTGCTTCATATATAGCATGCACAATATTTTCATCACTGTATAAATATTCTTCTATCATTTTTTATCCTCTTTATTTTTTATCAAAGAATTAACATCTTCTTCGATTTGTTTTATTGTTTTAAGTTCATTTTTTTGTGTGTTTTCGTAATAATACATTATCGGACATTTCATAACATAAGTATTATATAAACCAAATTGGTCTTGTATTTTACAATTTATATATATGTAATAATTTTTATCTTTCAAAAGATTTTGTGGTATTTTATTTTTATATTGGTATTTATTTTCATCAATATTCATATTGTCAAATATTATGTATTCATCGAATTCAATTATAATCCTCTTATTCAAAAATTTTGTTGTTAATAATCCAACAAAAATATCGATATATATTTTTCGTATCTTTATATTGACTAAAAATATTTTCAATTCTTCAAAATACTCCTTAACATATGATTCATTATATAAATAATTATCATTCGATGATACCATGAACCACGATAATATTTCACAATATTCTTGTAATTTATTTAAATCATATTCATTAAGCTTTAAAAGTTCATTTACTCTAATTCCATTCATTAAATTTATCATATATCTTTTTCCCAACATATCTCCTTATATTTTCTTTCCAATTTAAATAACTATTAATCTTACTCCTTCCTACATTTATTTCAAAAACAGGATTATTTATTTCAGAATTCAATGTGCTTATTATATAATTTACATTTTCAATATTATCATCGTTGCAAATGTTTTCTTTTAAATCTTCAATTTTTAAATATGCAAATTCCTTTAATATGCATTTATTAAACGATATAGTGTATGAGCCATCATTTTCTATATTAATATTATGAAAAGGCAATAACATAACTTCTCTTTCCTTACACATATTGTATTCGGTATTTAATAATTCAGCGACATCAATTATAAAAGCATTTTTAATATTTAATTCTAATAATATATTCTTACTTTTACTGTAAAATAAGCCCAATTTTTTAGTTTTACTACAAGAAAAATTTGATGGATTGTAACCATTATTCTTTACAAACGAAACAGTACTCTCTCTATCTACCCTATATAATCTCTCATTATAACCATGTACATACTTCGATAGTTCCACTAAACTATCATACATATTTAAAAAAGCCTCTATATTTTCTATTTTAGGTAAACATTCACCATCTACCTTAGTTCTCTCATACTCATTGCTCATATCTGGATACAAAAACATATTTACTATTTTATAAATTATAGTAGACTTATATATATTTTCTGAATACGGATTAACATTAATTAAATATCCTTCTGAATTTCTAATTCTGGTATCTCCTATGTACCATCTTAAATAATCTAATTTTTCCATAACTTTTCCATAACTCATTCCTCTGGGACTTCTTTATACATTTAACCTAATATATTACGCATAAAGTCACTGCTTTTATTTTATAGTCAACCAGACAAATTTCATGCAACACTTTAAGAGAGGCTTCATCAACCTCTCTAACAATTCAACTATATATTACAATATATCGAATTAATCCAATAATCCTCATAGCAATGCTACTCCTGAAACCTGTCTAATTGTATTAATCCGACAAATATTTTCACTTTCCGACTAAATAAATATTACCATACAATTTGTTCTTTCGCAATAAGTAACGATAACTTAGATAATCAAAAAACAATTACGAGAACTAATTCAAAATTCATAATCTTATACAAGAAATCATATAGTCTTACTACATTTTTTACAATCAAGCATAACTTGAAAAATCATCACTCAAATTTCTCTCAACTTCCCCACACCAATCCTCCAGTATATATATTTCCTCATTATCACCTCTGTCCATGTACCCTTCAATCATCTCCGCGTCAGTGATATAATTCCCAATATTACATATAGGAACATTCATCGTCACTAGCACATCCTGTAAAGGAAGCTTCTTCTCAAGAAACATAAATCTGAACATCCACCTTCTAATATTCGCTGGTGAAAAATCACTATAAAAAATGTCGCTTTTGTCTATATCCTTTATGCTCTCCAGAACGCCAATAATTCCACCCTCTGGCAGCGGTCTTAAGCATCTGGTTCTGGAATTCTCCACCTGTATTCTCTACCCGAATCCTCTGTCCCAATCACAGACCGCATTTCATAATATCAAAAAACCTCCGCCAGCAAAGCAAATGCTTTACTAACGGAGGTCATCTTCACATATATCAAATTTAAAAATCCTGCATTATTTTGTCTCCTCATCAAAAATAAGACTCTGCAAATGCATACCTACATCTTAATCAGACCTTCGTAACAATAGCAACCCCGGTTCCCTCTATTTCCACAGTTTTATTGCCTGCGGTTATATAGAAACTATCACCCGCTTTATATGACTTAACCGCCTCTCCAACACGGATAGTTCCATGGCCTTCCGAGAATATCACAGAACGGAAAGAAGCTGTATCAACATTAATTGATACTACATCGGATATATCATATTTATAACATTCAAAATATTTGCAGCTTACTAATAACTGGCCTTCTGGTGAATTCTCTTCAATGGTTACTGCGGCTTCATTCATAGCTTCATCGTATGCATTACTGCTGCTTTCATATGGAACATATTTTTTCGTATCTACAACATCCAGTGCTTTATCGACATGCAGCTCACGTTTATTTCCGAACTTGTCCCTACGGTCATAATCATACATTCTGTAAGTACAATTTGAATTCTGCTGAATTTCACATATAAGGATTCCAGCTCCGATAGCATGAATCGTACCGGCTTTTACCATGACGCAATCGCCTTTGCTGACTTCAATCTTATTAAGAATTTCTGTTATAGTATTATTCTCAATGCGTTCTCTTATCTCTTCTTTGCTGGCATCTCTTGATAATCCGCAATAAAGATAAGCTCCCGGTTCACAGTCAACTACATACCACATCTCATTCTTGCCAAATTCGTTCTCATTTTCCAATGCATACTCATCATCTGGATGTATCTGGATTGATAATGGTTTCATTGCATCTATGAACTTTATAAGAACCGGAAAACGGTCAAGAGAACCACTTTTCCAGCCAACCGTAGCTGCACCTGCTTTTTCAATAAATTCGCCAAAATACATACCTTTATATGGACCATCTGCAATAACTGACTGTCCATCTGGATGTGCTGATAATTCCCAGCTTTCAGCTATAATGTCATAATCACATTTTTTGCCAAATACAGTTCTTAACTTGGTTCCACCCCACAGGTTATCCTTAAATGCCGGCTCAAGTCTTATAATATCCGGAATATTGTCAGATTCCGAAACAGTTTCAATTCTTAAAAAATCTGTCTCTGACATAATCTCACCAATGCCAGTCTCTATAATAACAACATCTTCACTTCCATGATTAGAAACCTTGTGTGGAACTCCGACCGGAACACTTACTGTTGCACCCTTACTATATTCTTTAATAACATCTCCAATCTGAATAGCTGCTGTTCCATCAACCACAGTCCAGCTCTCAGAACGATGTTCATGGCAATGCATTTTCATACTCATACCAGGATATATAGTAACCTTCTTAACCTTATAGTTCTTGGTCATTGACAGCACCTGATGCATTCCCCATTCTCGAAAAGACACCTTAGAATGTTCAAAATAAGGCTTATACTCTTCTGTATTGGCTATGACAATATCTTTAATTGAACAAATGTGTTCTCTGTCTGATATATATGTAGCATCCTCAGTGTTAACAATAGAAATATTGTTAATGTGATTGGCAACAATAAGATGTTTATCAGCAGTATTAATCATGACAACATCTTCACATTCATTGTTAATGATATTCTTATGTCCATAATCATTCTGATTATCTTCATCATTAATATCTGCAATACTGTCAATGTCCCTATATTCAAAATCAGCATTTATTTCAGTTATATCATCAATCCTGGTAAATAAGTCTGCCTGCATACGCAGCTTAGGAAATCTTTCCATGATATTCTCAGGTACATTTATAATATGGCTTACTGTCTTTAACTTTCTCCTGATTACTTTCCGTGTCTGTGCAATATCAGGGTATATTCCACGCAAAGCTTTATTGAACACACCAACCATACATACATATATTCCCGCGTGTTCTCCATTCCTTGAAGATACAATATTAGCTATAGTTCCTGTCTTGGCAACTTCTTTAGCTTTGATAACAGAATCTTTATAACTTCCAGATTCTATAACAAGATCCGATACTGTAACCATCATAAGATCAGACGGATTCATAAATACACTTGCTAAAGAAACTGCGGCAAATGTACCGCAGCTCCTACTTTCATATATTATTCTGTATCTGACATCCTGAAACGCCTTAAGCTGAATTTCCATAATATCTGCATAATTCTCATTAGTAACTATGATAAACTCATCTGCAAACGGCATATTTCTTACAATTGTATCCTGTAAAAGCGAGCGTCCCTCACATATATTAAGGAACTGCTTGGGATAGTTTTTTCTTGAAAGCGGCCATAAAGTATTTCCAAAACCACCTGCCAGTATTACACATTTCATAATAATTATCTCTCAGCTCTCATTGGATTATTGAGGAAATCCTCATATGACAATCTTATTCCTTCTTCTAATTCTGTCTTATATTTCCAGCCAAGCTTCTCTGCCTTAGATACGTCAAGAAGCTTTCTTGGTGTACCATTAGGCTTTGTTGTATCCCAAAGAATCTTACCATCATATCCAATAACCTTAGCAACAAGTTCTGTAAGTTCTTTAATAGTAAGTTCTTTACCTGTACCAGCGTTAACAGTCTCATCACCACTATAATTGTTCATAAGGAACACACACAGATTAGCAAGATCATCAACATATAAGAATTCTCTTAATGGACTGCCATCTCCCCAGCATGTAACCTCAGATAATCCATTAACCTTTGCTTCATGGAATCTTCTGATTAGAGCTGGAAGAACATGACTATGTGTTGGATGATAATTATCGTTAGGACCATAAAGATTAGTTGGCATAACTGATATATAATCTGTTCCATACTGTTTATTAAGGAACTCACAATACTTAAGTCCTGAAATCTTTGCAAGTGCATATGCCTCATTAGTCTTCTCAAGCTCAGATGTAAGTAAGCAGTCTTCCTTCATAGGCTGTGGTGCCATTCTTGGATATATACATGATGATCCAAGAAATTCAAGCTTCTTGCAACCATTCTTCCATGCTGAATTAATAACATTCATTTCAAGAATCATATTATCATACATGAAATCAGCAAGTGCATTCTGATTAGCCACAATTCCACCAACCTTAGCTGCTGCTAAGAATACATACTCAGGCTTTTCTTCTGCAAAAAAGCTTTCTACAGCATCCTGCCTGCATAAATCAAGTTCCTTATGTGTTCTTGTAACAATATTAGTATACCCCTGTCTTTCAAGTTCTCTTACAATAGCAGAACCAACCATTCCTCTGTGTCCTGCAACATATATCTTAGCGTTCTTTTCCATCATAATTACTTTACAACACCTTTCTCAAGATATTCCTCAAGGTTGCATGCAACATACTCACCAGCTCTTTCAACAGCAACCTTCTTCATATCATGCTGAACCATTATCTTAACAAGTTCTTCAAATGAAGTCTTCGCTGGATTCCAACCAAGCTCAGTCTTAGCCTTAGTAGGATCTCCCCAAAGATTAACAACATCTGTAGGTCTGTAGAAATCAGGTGATACCTCAATTACAACCTTGCCAGTTGCCTTATCATATCCCTTTTCGTCCATTCCTTCGCCCTTAAATTCAAGTTCAATACCAACCTCATGAAATGCAAGCTGACAGAACTCTCTTACAGAATGCTGTACTCCTGTTGCAATAACAAAATCCTCTGGTTTATCATTCTGAAGAATGAGCCACATACACTCAACATAATCCTTCGCATATCCCCAATCACGAAGACTCGAAAGATTACCAAGATATAACTTTTCCTGCTTACCCTGTGCTATACGGGCTGCTGCAAGAGTAATCTTTCTTGTTACAAATGTTTCTCCTCTTCTTTCTGATTCATGATTGAACAGAATACCTGAACAACAGAACATGTTATAAGCTTCTCTATATTCCTTAACAATCCAGAAACCATACTGCTTAGCAACTGCATATGGACTATACGGATGGAAAGGTGTTGTCTCTCTCTGTGGTACTTCCTCAACCTTACCATATAATTCTGATGTAGATGCCTGATATATCTTACAAGTATCAGCAAGACCACACATGCGAACAGCTTCAAGAACTCTTAATACTCCAGTTGCAACAACATCTGCTGTATACTCAGGAACATCAAAAGATACCTGAACATGACTCTGAGCTGCAAGATTATATATTTCATCTGGTCTTACCTTAGAAATAACAGATATAAGACTAGTAGAATCTGCTAAATCTCCATAATGAAGATGGAACTGAGGATTGCCCTCAAGATGAGCAATTCTCTCTCTATAATCAACAGAAGATCTTCTTATAATGCCGTGAACGTCGTATCCTTTCTCAATAAGCAGTTCTGCAAGATAAGAGCCGTCCTGTCCTGTAACACCTGTAATAATCGCTTTTTTCATTCTTAATTCTCCTTGTATCCATAATGTATTAGAAAGATAGACTTATTCTAAACACTGATACACTCTTAATGAATGGACAAAAAAGTTAATTACTAGCATAATATTGTTTTTTATATTTACCACATCTTTCTATATTCACTAGGACTGATTCCTTCAATTTTCTTAAAAGCCCTGCTAAAATAATTAGCATCTTCCATTCCCACAGCATGTCCTATTTCTTCAATCCTCATATCAGAAAATCTTAACAACTGCTTAGCCTTAGTAATACGAAGATTATTAATATAGTTATTAATTGTTATTCCATACGATTCATTAAAAAGCTTTAACATATAATACTTACTTATAAAAAATCTGCTGGCAAGTTCATCAAGCGTAATTTTCTCTATATAATGTCCATCCAGATACTCTTTAACCCCAACTATTTCAAGCTTTTTATAAGTTAAATGTGCATACTCCGGATTCCATGATTCCGCCATTAACATACTGACTAATGATGATAATAGTTCATTAATCTTCATATCACGTATATAATCAGATGATGAAGCCATATTATATATATCTGACATAATTATCTTAAACTTTTCTATATCATCAGGATGAAATACTGGCAAACCGCCTCTTTCTCTATACTTTTCATATATCAGAAACATAGATTCTGAATAAAAATGACACCATCTGAGTGACCATAACCTACAACCATCATAACCTGTTGAATGACTATATTCATTCTTACAATTAATGAACACACAATCTCCCACACGAAGTTTATATGTATGATTCTCATAAGTAAGAATTCCCTCTCCGTCTTCAACTATAAAACATAAAAAAGAATTCATGCCTGCTCTGTCAGATATATGTGGCTTAATAGCAGTTAATGTTCCCGTTTCCTGCAAATATAATAAAGCCGCCCTCGCAAACGAGGACGGCGTATAAAGAATTCTATCCGAATTAACAGAATATTCAGTTGTAAATAACGTACTTTTATTATCCATATTTTATAAGTGTGTCTACGATGCTCTGGAGAGATTTACACGCATCGTATTCCGGCTTCAATGGTTTCCTTCCTGCTTTTCTCCCAGAATCATTTTTCCCCACACAGTACCTCCTGCAAATGCAGTAATGATGTCTGAGCAAACGTGGACGGAGTGTACAGTATTCGGGAGTAGGTCACGGGCGAGGATTGCGGATTGAATAATTCTTGGTCCCTAGTGCTTCTCCCATTTCTCTGAATCCTTACTTCTTCCGTCTCTTATATCCCGCCGGCGGCACCACTTTGATACCGTGGCCGGAGTAACGCCAAATTTCTCTGCAAATTCTCTGGTTTCGATTGCTTCACTCATATGTGTTCCTCTTATTTATGCATTACTTGCAGAGGTCTGTTTCCCCGAATTAATCATATAAAGATATGGCGGGTTCTTTCCCTCATCAAGCATTTTTTGATAATGTTCTTTAATTTTTATCACGACCCAGTGAACACCCATCTGAGTGAATCAATCTTAATTTCAGTGAAGACTCATCCTAGTTTTCGGACAGTCTCCCCCATTTTCTATGGCTCATTATTTTCTTCCTTTCATTCATCTAACAATAGCCAAAGCACTTCAAGGGGGCAAACTCCAGCGTATGCAACACTTCAGATGCATGCAAAATCTCACCATATCGATAAGTGCATATGTTGTCTTCCACCCACCGGACTATATACCCTTTGCTGAACGCACGGTCAGCCCCCAATGTCACGCAAGAGCTCTCAGCATTAGTAATTCTTCGTGTTCTGTCACGCTGTTTTACTCCGTACTTTTGATAGGAACAGTATAGCCCAATGTCCTCCTGTTCAGGCTGAAAATTAAGAATCTTATTCCAAGACAATCTGTAGCCATTCTGACGTATCATTCATTATACGATCCATTTCTTCCCTTGTATCAAATCTAAGAAACATGTCTCCGAGAGCCTTATTTGCCCCGGTAAACGGTTCTACAAGATCACCAGGTTTTGTTGTCATATCAATAACCTTCACATGTTTTTCTTTAATTTTAGGATCAATCTTAAGTTCTTTAAATATTCCACTAGTATCACCCTCACTATGTATAACATATTCAATCCAAATCCCATCAAATTCTGGTTGATGAATTTCGCCAACGAATTCGCCAACTGCTTTCTTTACTTCAGCCTCTATAAGATTAATTCCAGATGCTAACTGTTGAATTTCTGCAATTTTACATCCACCTCCTCTAGGAGAAACTTCCATAATGTATGGTTTACCATCAGCTCCAACACATGTTTCTATATTGTAAATTCCTGTTTTCATATCAAGAAGTCGCATTAACCTTTGTGTTTCATATGTTAGATAATCTTGATCTGCTTTTTCCATAGATGAAGGCCAAATTATTTTTGTTGGTGTATACGGATTATCTGCCTTTTTGTCAAAGAGCTGATCTGAATATGTACAGAACTTAAGTTCTCCATCGACAGTAAATGCATCCGCACTCGAATGGTATCCCTTAAAAGTAAGAAAATCCTCAATAATGAAATGTCCATTATGAGCCTCGGAAAGAGCTTCTTCAATAGCTACCGGAAGATTTTTCACATCATCTACACGAGTAACTCCCTTGCTTCCAGCAGAATCTACTGGCTTGACAATAACTGGCCAATTAAAGAAACTAACATCTTTGATAGCATCTTCAATTTTTTCATAACTCCTAGCGTGTGGGCAATTGAACCCATTATCCCACAAAAATTTTCTAAACAAACCTTTATCTTGAAGGATTAATGTAGAAGCATATGAGCCTTGGAAAGGAATACCCATTTTTTCAGCTACATATGCCGCAGTAACAACACCAGGATCACAAGCAAATGACATAATCCCATCAATCTGCAATTCTTCAGCCAACTTTAAAACCGCATCTTTGTCAATGATACTTACGTTGTAATACTCATCTGACACTTGATGTGCAGCATTATCTGGTAAATAGTCACATGTGATGGCATAATATCCTAATTTATGGCATTCCTCAATAACCGGATACAAATACCTTGATCCTCCTAATAATAATATTTTTTTCATTTTCCATTTCTCCTACTTTTTCTTTTATAATAGGCGTTTGTGAAACGCCACAAGCCACATAAATACGGCATTTTTTTACCCAAAAACAAATAACTCCTCACCGGATATGATATAATAGAGTTGACAAAAAAAATTAACCATCACACAAGAAAGGAGTTATTCTAGTATCTATGATACCATATAAACAGCTTTTTGCTTAAATTTTAAAACATAAATATATCCATTCGTTGCTTGGAATAGAAATCAATATTGGCTTTGATTGTCCATTCACTGGATAATACTCAATTTCTACATTTTCTTCTTCACAATTATCTGATATTGCAGAACACAATAATTTAGAAAGTCAAATTTCCCATGATTTTTCTTGCGTGGAGCAAAAATTGAAGACAATTTCGACTACTGTTTAAAGCGATAATATTTTCATGGAATTCGTGACCACGATTATTTTCCATCTCTAAAAATCCACCAATTTCTCTCATGCTACATTCTCCATTTGAGGTGCAGCAAAGAGACAGATTACATTATATCTGTACACCTCCATTTATTTTATGAAGTTGCATTTCCTTCTTGAAATCCTGCAGCATTTCCAAATAGTTATATTGAGGATGATACCCTAGTTCTTGTACGGCCGGTGTTATATCCATAATAAATTGCGGTGCATTAGGCTTATCCGGTCGCATTATAATGTCAGACTTCTTACCGTTTTCTCCAAATACATCAATCATTCCCTTTATTTGGTCTAAAAGCGAAGTGCCAACGCCCGTACCAACATTGTAATATCCACAATTACGATTTACAAACAATGCCTTATATAGCATTTGGCAAAAATCTTTGACATAGACCATATCTTTTTCGCGACTTGAATCACCCCACACTTCAATAGGCTCTCCTGCTATTGCTCTATCAATTAGAAGCCTATATCCAATTTTTCTCTCTACTCCATCCACATAAAACGTATCTATCGGCGAGTAGAGATAGATTGTCGGCAGCCTAAAGATAAATCTCTTCAGACCATACATTTGATGATAGTTTTCAATCATGTCTACCGCAAAATTTTTTGACATTACATAAATCGTATGATCTGTCGTAAAGCTGAAATTGCGTGGCAAATCCACCGTTAAAAGTGGATTCTTGTCTCCATAATCTTTTATATCACCAAAGCTCTGCGCAAACAAAATACGATCCGCATTGTTTTTTCTACAATATTCTAATATGTTCAGATTACCAGTAATGTTTACATCGATATACTTATAAGGATTGTATCCTTTCATTCTCGCAGGCATCGCGCCCGCAAGATCAACCACAGCATAAACATCGTTTGGCAGTTTTGAAAATTCATCTTTATTTGTGATATCCACCCGATAATATGGAACATTTAATTGGTCAAAATAATCTGTTTCGCGAGTACCTGTTGCAACAATTTGATATTCTTCATCCTTATAGTGTTCTAAGAAATACTTTATAAAGTATTGTCCGGTATCACCACTAGCACCAAATACAACAATTTTTTTCATTATTCTTTCCTTTCTGGTAATTACTTTAATACAACTTTTACATATTTATTCTGGTTACCGAGAACTTCTTCAATCCAAAGTTCCTTGAAAACGCCCGGTTCATCGCTATGAAGAATAATTTCAGCCCAGCAGCCATTATAGGGTTTCTGCTGGATTTCATCGATTGGTAAGCCAACCGAATACTTTACCATATTGTAATCATATCTACGCCAGTAGCATAGCGCAGACATTCCGACAACCGATTGCCACCACCGCGAGGGTACAATTCCATAATATACGCCTTACCGTCAGTCCCTTCACGTGTTTCAATATTGTAGGCCGCAGTCTTCATCTTTAGCAATTTAAGGAGGCACTAAATCTCATTTTTCAGTTGTTTCTGATGCTCCACAGTCATTGAGGACTTCCAACTGTAGACAGCCGGCGTGTACGGATTCTTTGCATCTCTGTCAAATCTCTGAAAATCAAAGGATACAAACTTCAACTTGCCATCCATAGAGAAGCTATCTGTGTCGGACAATTAACCATGCTGCGTGATAAAATCCTCGATAATAAACTCGTCTGAGTGCGAGTATGACAAAACATATCGAATGCTCTTTTCCAAATCCTTTGGACCATCCACACGTGTCACGCCTTTGCTTCCAGCCGAATCCGTAAGCTTGACGATTACTGGTCAATGGAACATCCCAACATCTTTCCATGCATCATCAATATTATTGTAGCCTTTTGCAGTCGGAACAGTAATGCCATTCTGCGTTAGATATTCGCGGAATTTGCTTTTGTTTTATAGAATGCAAACTGATTGACATAGGATCCCACATTAGGCAGTCCCATCTGCTCTGCCACATATGTTACTGTAATAACACCAGGATCACAGGCAAAGGACATGATGCCATCAATATTCAACTTCTTTGCCGCTTCAAGCGTCTTTTTCTTGTCAATGATGCTGACATTACAATATTCATCGGAATACTTGTAAGCAATATTATCCGGCAGATAGTCACAAGTAATCACGTGAATTCCAAGATCATGCGCCGCTTTAATTACCGGGAGTGCGTAGCACGATTATCCCAAGGCCATTAGTTTTTTCTCTTTATTCCCTCCTTAGTATTTGCAACTCAAAATAATATCGCAGATTCTATCTACGTCCTCCAGTTCCAAATCAGCATACAAAGGCAACGTAAGTACTCGTTTGCTAATATGTAACGCAACCGGTGTCTTTGTAACATCATACTTACCATGGAAACACTCAAATGTATTAGTAAGAGGGTAAAAATACTTTCTGGCTCCGATTCCGTTTTCGGCTAATTTGTCAAATACTTCTGCACGACTTGCGCCGAATAGTTTTTCTTCAAACACAACCGGAAAATAGGCATAATTACTCTTTACATCATTCTGAATGCAGTTAAGTTGGATTCCATCTACACCATACAGTCGTTCGCGATATCTTTCAACCACAGCCTTACGCTTTGCAATTTCCTCATCGACATGACAAAGATTGCAAAGTCCCATTGCTGCACAGAACTCATTCATTTTTGCATTTGCACCTACGGCAGGCACTTCTTCTGGTCCGTGGATACCAAAGTTCTTCAATTCATAGAGTTTGGCTCCCAGCTGTTTATCTTTATAGCAAACAGCACCGCCCTCGATACTATTAAATACCTTTGTAGCGTGGAAGCTAAAGCAAGATGCATCACCGAAAGAGCCAATTCCTTTTCCCTTGTATGTTTCGCCAAACGTATGTGCGGCATCATAAATAACTTTAAGCTCATATTTATGCGCAATGCGTTCAATCTCTTCAATATTGCAAACATTGCCGTACACATGAACCGGCATGATGGCGCAGGTCCGATCAGTAATCAACTTTTCTATTTTGCTTGCATCCATGCAATAAGTGTCCGGATCAATATCACAAAAAACCGGGGTCAATCCATTACGAACAATTGCATGGGTTGTAGACGCAAAAGTAAATGGCGTCGTGATAACTTCCCCCTGCAAATTCATAGCCTGCAATGTGAGTTCCAATGCCATATGACCATTTGTTAAAAGATCAATATTCTCAACTCCAAGATAATTGCACAGATTTGCTTGAAGTTTCTTGTGTTTGGGCCCCATGTTGGTAAGCCAATGGCTGTCCCACATCGATGTAATTTCGTTCATATACTCATCAAGCTCAGGCATTGACGAACGAGTTACTAAAATTTCGTTTTCCATATAGAAAGCCTCCTCATTTTTTTAGGAATAACTTAACCATTCCCAACATATATTCAAATTCTTCTAGTTTCAATAAAGCCGATACCCCAATATAAATTACAGCACCTATAATAATCTGGAACAAAAGTGTAACAATTGCTGGCAACGGAAGGAATCCTATGAGATAGACACAAATTCCCATCCCAATTGCCAATAAAATACCCGGCGCAAAATCTCGAACCTGCTCCAAATATCCATATCCAAGTAATTGTCTATTAGGCCACGCATTTATAATTTGACTCAAAACGCTACTCAACAACAAGCTATACGCCATTGCCATCACGCCAAACCACATGGTAGAAAGCAGCAACGTCATGCCAACAATCTTCTTCGCAATTTCAAGTTTCAAAAACAAATCGCTGCGTCCCATTGCTTTGATTGCATTCAGGTTTGCTGTGTGGATTGGATAGAACATATATGTGATGCAGAAAATGCGTAAAAACGGAACGCATAGCAACCACTTTTCCGTCAGCACCAGCCGAACGATTGGCTCTGCACAGAAAGCCAAGCCCATCATCAGGGGGGCCATAATGTAAGTGCTGGTTTTAATAGCACGACGGGTCATTGCTTTTACTCGACTGGAGTCATCTTGCACGCCGGCCATCGTTGGCAGAAGAACACTATCAATGGATGTGTTGATATTACTTGCAATCACATACGGGAACTTGTCGCCCTGATTGTAGTAGGCCAGATCCGCAGAAGAATATATTTTACCGATAATCAGGCTGCGAATATTGCCATAGACCGTATCTAAAAGTGCCGAGGCCAACATTTTCCATCCAAACGAAAGCAGTTCTTTTAATCTCTTCCAAGAGAACATCTTCTTGGGACGCCACTTAACCGTCAGCCACAATATCAAGGTATCAATAGCTGTATTGGTTAGCTGCTGCACCACGATGGCCCACACACCAAAGCCTGCATAGGCCAAACCAATGCCCAGAAATGCAGAAAAAAAAGTTCCTCCCAATGTTGCACAGAAAAAAAGCTTAAACAGCATATGTTTCGACACATAGGATTGCTGAATACCCTTCACACCAGAAATCACAATGGTCAGACTGATGGCCCGGATAATCGGAGTCAATGAGGACTCATTATAGAAGTTGGCAATCACCGGTGCCACTATAAACATAATGGCATATAGGACCAGACAAACCGCAAAATTGAAATAGAACACTGACGAGAAGTCTAAATCATCAGCATCCTTTTTCTGAATTAGTGCGGTACCTAAGCCACTATCTACAAACACCTGCATAATGGTTGTAAAGACTGTAATCAGCGCAATTTGACCATAATCTTCTGGTGCAAGGATACGCGCAAGTACGATAGATACGATAAAGGTTACAAGTTGGGCGCCACAACGCTCCGCAAAGCGCCAAATAAAATTATTTATAAAAGATTTATTGTTCACTTTGAATTATTCTCCCCAACCGGCTATTTATCAAAAGTCCCACCAATCGAATATGGCTTATTACTATTCTTTCTTTGGGGTAGCACAGTTTTTCACCTGGATAGTAATTGTTATCTGTATTCTCAAAATAATATAAGTGTTCTTTATAATAATCGTTGTTGTTTCTTCGTTTTTCTAGCGAAATGTCATTTTTTTTATATCTCTTATCAATAAGAATTCTTTCTAAAGTCCTATCTATACGCTCACATACTCCCCATTCTTCTCTAAAAAGTGTATTTTGCGTATCGATTCCCAAAACACCATTTGACATGAAATCTCGTGCATCAACCACAATTGTAAATACTCCTTCTTGTGTAGCCAATCTTGCGCAACCGGATCCCGCTATTACAACATCTATTTTGGAAAATAATCTGCGCGGTATTGGAACTAATGAACCTGTAAACGTCAGTGAAAGATTTTCATTACATTGCAAGCACTTTTTTATTCTAGCGATATCCTCTTTTGATGCATCTCCAACGAATGTAAAATTAACGCTTCCACTGTTAGTTTCAGCAAATCTTTTTACTCCATTAATGATGCATTCCACGCCTTCTTTATTTGCTCTTCCAATGTACGCAATATTGTAATCTTTGCGCTCCATGCATTCAATTCGTGGGTCAATAACGTCCTGAACTGGATCATCTTCAGCAGCAACGAATATTTTTGTATCGTCCATACAGCTATAACTTTTACCGAACAAAGCTCCAGCAGATTTCTCGGATATAAATGCCATTTCATTCCGTTTATATTTGTATTTAAAAAAGTCTAAATAATCTTTATAGTACTTTCCTTTACCAAAAAAGACTTCATTACAACACAGACAAACATGTTTTCCTAAAGTGGCTTCCGCAAAAAGTTCTCCCCATATAGCAACTTTATCATAATGCGATTCCACATATACTGTGTCTCCCAATTGATAATCAATTGCTTTTTTCATCTTATTAATCGTATGCTTGATAATGGTCTTATTTAATCGATTTGGGAGATAAAACAATTCAGCAATATTCCCATTTCTAAATCTATCTAGAGATGGAAACACACAAGACTTGTTTTTTTGACTGTAATAAAAAACTGACACTTGCCAGCCAGTATCAATTAAATATTTTGATTTTCCCGCAAGATATGCCTGTATGCCACCAAGCAGTGTAATATCGCATGTTATAAACACATATTTTTTCATCTCTTGTTTCCCGTCCTTCTGCCATTCGGAAGCCTAAATAGTTTACCCAAATCATAATCTGCACTGTCAGGTGTAAATCTATCCGCACCTCCGGCAGGTGTAAATGTCATTTCGCCAAAGTACACTTTTCCATCAACTTCATAAAGATCAACTCTAACATATGGAAATCCAGCGCTCAGCTTCGTCGCAATACAAACCATCTCTTCAAAGCAGGATGGCTTATTTGGTCTTGTTGCAGCATTTTTGATTTTTGACTCCGCAGGCTCATCTACAAAATCCTGATGTACCCATTCCATATCAAAAAAATCAATACTTTCATTTGAAGATCTATCACAAATAACTTCACAATAATAAGGTTTACCAGAAAAACAATGAAACTTATAATCGTTAAGATCTTTGCTTTTTTTATCAGTCATAAGTTGCTCTGCAATAATCCGTCTGGGTATGTTTAGATATTGCATTTCAAATCCACCAAGACAAAATGCAAAATTTTCTTTCAACCAATCTTCCAGTATTATTCTTGTCTCGTTAATATCAAGTTTCTTCTTATCTCTAACTATTAGATTCATTTTACTGCCATGATTCCCTTTAAGGACAAAACTACTCGGCAGCTTATTAAAGTCTATCTCTTCTACTGTCTCCCATACGCCTAACAATGGTATTAAATATTCTTTTCCTATTTTTTCTTCTACCCAATCTCTTACCAAATATTTATCTGCAAGCTTTGTTTCTAATTCGGAAAATCCATATAATTTCATCCATTGTATTTTTTCGGTAAATCTTTGAGGGGCTATAAAATCACACTCATGCCCAGTTTGAACTTTATACCATTTCCCAAGTTCTTCTTCATACTTATCCTTACCGAGGTTTTCAAAATATGTTTGAATATCATAGCAAATTTCATGCGTTGGATATTTGTTAAAATGGAATTTACTACCAACTACTTTCAGTTTAGTTTTTAAAGTAACATGGCTAAGAAGCCATTTTAATCCATCAATTTTATGTGCTTCAGACATTTCAAATTCCTTTCCTATATTTATCATTAATAAATTTCTCTTTTTGCTACTCTTCTGTAAATATATCTAGGTGAAGTAAAAACTGCTTTTATGACTAATCCCACTGTCTGAAGTGGTTCACCCATATCTTTTTTACGCTTTGCCATCTTCAGCAATAATCTAGCTTTTGCTTCAGGATACCCTTTATATTCATCTGCGTATTTTCGCAGTATAACGCTCAGTCCAATATACGCTTTATTACTGCTCTTTGAAATTTGTACACCTTCGTGTACTCTATAGTAATAGAGCGGTTCATTAACGCCTGCAAGAGTATAATTTTTTGAAATTCTAAGCCACATTTCATAATCCTGACGTGCTGGAAGATTAATATCAAATAAACCACCTTTAGCCAATGCATCCTTCCTAATCAATGCTTGAGAAGTAGTTCCAATATAATCATTCATTAACAACATTCTGTGAGTAATTTCTTGTTTAAATGCATCCGGATTGTGATCTTTTTTTGTTGTTACTTCCCCATCATTTAGCATATAATATCCATCACAAAACACCATTCCACAGTTCTTTGTATCTTGCATTAGCTTCATTTGTTTCTCAATCTTATCTTTAAACCACACATCATCATCATCAAGAAAAGCAACAAACTCGCCCTCAGACTCTAAAATTCCTCGATTTCTAGAAAACTGAACGCCTTCGTTTTTTTTGTTGACAAGGTATCTTACTCGTCTATATCCACTCTCAGAAAAAAACTTCTGATTATCGAGCTGTTTCTCTGTCCCATAGCCATTGTCATCAATAATAAGTACTTCCAAATTATCAAAAGTTTGATTGTCAGCACTTTCAACTGCTTCTTTTACTATTTTGATGTCTCTTCCATATGTCGTTATGATGACTGAAACTTTATTTTTTGCATTCATCGTTACACCTCGTCTTTCTTTTTCACGGTATCCAAAATTTATATGGCATTATTCCAAAGTACCCTTGTACCACTTGCGATAATAAAATCAATGTAGCATATGAAAAACCAATAAACTTACCCGCTGGCATCTTCCATTTGCAAACTGAATCTGTTGAACACATTACTGCAATTGAAAAAATATATGGTACAAAGAAATATTGTCCTATTCTCTGAACATCTCCAAGTAAAAACCCAAGAACATAAAATAGTTCATGACAGTAAAAAGCCTTGTCAAACATTGCTTTCTGAACAGTATCTATGTATTTTGAAACCTTTGCTTTTTTTCTATAATAGATATAGCCTATTGAGATATACATTTCCAGTATCGTTCCCGCTGTAAGCATTGAAGTAAAATTGTATTCTCTTATATAATTATTAGCATAAACAGACAAAACCGGAATATATCGCACTAATGGAATTAGTTGAGTTATAAACAAGGCACAAACTGTAGGAATCATATATGATTTAAAAATATTTGTTTGTTTTCCTTCCTTTGAAGAGTTAAAGTATAGAAGCAGAAGTATAGAAATCATTGCAGAATAATGGAATGATGTCGCTATTACAACACATATCAAATACTGCACATATTTTTTATTTAGTATGTATTCTAATCCCCATACTATTATTGCTATCGCAAGTGCCTGTCTAAATGTATTGTAAGTTTCGTAATAGCATAAGCAACCATACATAAAAATTGATATAAACGGCTTTGCAATACTCCTATATTTCCAACATGATAAAACAAATAAAATCTGTGTTGCCAAAGCATATATAGAAAATCCTACTCTAATGTTTTTAAATATTGATGAAGCAAAATAAAAAATAACGCCTAGCGTAGGCTCCTTATACGTGAATTTTAATGCCCGACTTAAGCTTGATTTCTTACCAATTATATTTACAACTGGTACATATTGAACATAATCTATTCCAACATTGTAACGAAACATTGCTGGAACTGCAAAAATACAAATCGTCAAAATAATAAAAACTTTGCTCATAGAACGATATCTATAAGCAAGATACATTGAGAATGTTCCAAGTAGTACGATATTTATGTATAGTAAAATTGATGTAGCTTGATTTAACTCAATCACTCTTTTTCTCCGTTTCATCAAATAATTCTTCAAGCACTTGAATATGCCCTTTAACAATGTTATCCACTGTATTTGTTTGCATTTTATTGGTGTTAGCAAGGCTCATTTGTCTGCATAGTCTTTCATTGTCCCTTAGCGTTAAGATCTTATTTACCAATGCCTCTGTATCATCGACATCAATAATGTAGCCGTTTTCTCCGTCTTTGATAAGTTCTACGCCCGCCACGCATCTCTTCGTTGTTATAACTGGAAGGCCATTCGCCATAGCTTCATTGATTACAAGCCCCCATGTATCACCACGAGTCATAAGCACAAAAAGGTCTGTTGCATTGTAGTATTCTCTCAGTTCATCCTTGCCTAGGAAATCAACAAAATGCACATTTGAAAGATTATGTGTTTCCTTATACTTTTTATTTTCTGCAGACGGTTCACCACCGATAATATAAAAGTCTACAGACTTACCGATTTTTTCTGCTGCTTTCAGTACAATATCAAAGCCCTTACATTCGATATGTCTGCCAACTGTGACAACATTAAATTTTCCTGTCATCCCTATTTTCTCTTTTAGGCAGTTTTTCTCAGCATCAGTCAAGAGTTTCTTATTGATATCTTCCTGATGGAGTGAAGTAAAATTGTGTAAATGTATTCTTTTACTGTCTGCCCCATAGTATTCAAAATATTTCACTGCAGACTGGCCACCAGCAAAATACCCAGCTGCTCCCCGCATCAAAAAGGATTTTACTGCTTTCTTTAACGGATTAGACTCCTCAATATCATTGCATCCATCACAATTAAGAAAAAAAGGAATACGTCTTATTTTGCAAATTAATTCTAGTAAAATAGAATATTTCAGGGAATTGTTATAGATTATCGCCGCATCAAAATCTTTAATAAACTTCACATCATTCCAAAATTGCTTTTTTCCCTTTTTTGTAGACAACATCTCGCAATCTACTGCAATTCTGGCAAGCCATTCTTGCGTTCGTTGTGCGTCTTGTTCGATTTCAAAATATATCTTTGAATTCCATTTACGAGCAATTCCAGCAAACACCTCCACACGATATGGGGCTGGAAATTCTCCTATAATCAACAGCTTTTTCACAGAATCACCTCTTCCATGCTTCGATTAGTTCAGATGGCACTGTAAACTTCTCTGCATATTTTTCAATTTTATTGTCGTCCCATTCCCACCATTTCATTTTTTCGAGTGCATCAATAGTTTCATCCTCAAACCTTTTACGAATCAGCCTTGCCGGATTTCCAGCCCATATTTCATACGGACCAATATCCTTTGTCACAATGGAGCCCATTCCAATCACTGCTCCATCCGCAATCTTTACACCGGCTTTAATCATAACTCGATTACCAATCCAAACATCGTTTCCAATAGTTGTTCGTTTGAAAATCTCGAATTCGTTCCGAGCAAAATTCTTTTTCATAATATTTTCCCATTTATGGAAAACTGGAGATGTTGACACCCAATCCGTCGGATGCGAAGTTCCTCCTATGTAACAGTCTGTTGATATTGAAGTGAAGCTGCCAATATCCGTATCACTAACAAAACTGTTGTTTCCTATATATGAATATTTTCCAATCTTACCTCGGTAAAATCGTACTCCAGAGCAAATCGCCGCTGTCTTATCGACTACAGCTTCCTGAAGAACACAAAATAGTGCGATATGACTTACTAACCGTTTAGGTAAAGATAATATGTTCTTTAACAGAACCAGTAGACGTCTCATTCCTGTCTCCTCTTATGCTTTCAAGTCTCCCTGTGGCTTCATCTTGGTACCCTTTTTCTCGCATTCATAAATCTTGGCATCTACCAAAAAGCGATACCAATACGCCTGCAGGAAGTGAAATATCTTTCCTTCTGGCCCGTCTAAAAAGCCCAGCTTAATGTAATACCGATAGATGAAATACAGATGCGCACGAAAGAACTTCGGCAATCTATAATAGCCACTATTCTTTACCACGCGCTTTATCTTTGCCTGTCCAGATGATGTACCATCCTGTTCCAGGCTTTCATCCATCGCATTTTCAAGTGTCATCTGGTGATCCAACACTTCCCGGTTGCTATACCAGTTGTGTTTTGCTGTCCACCATTCCAAATCTTTCTGATTGTTGTCAATCAAATCATGCTTGAACTCAACAGTTGTTCCTTCTGATAGGATCATGTGCTCATCCATGATTTTCATCTCACAGGAAGCTTTACCTGTACGGAAAATACGGAGTAGCAACTCCGGGTAACGGCCACCATGCTTGATCCAACACCCCATAAAATAAACTCTGCGTCGAAGGATAATACCATTCACAGGTGCCTTTACCTTCGGAAGTTTTTCATCAATTTCTGCCGCCAAATCTTCCATGATTTCTTCATCTGCATCCATGCGCATTGACCATTCTGTGTCAATGCCAGTATTCTGAAGTCCCCAGTTCAGCTGATCCGCATAAGAGATCCACTTGTTCTGGTAGAAATCCAAACTAGATCCAATCTTTTGAAGTTCCGTATTCAATTCCTTGCACAGTGCTTCCGTTCCGTCTGTACTGAAGCTGTCTACGATAACAAATCTCTTCGCAACTCCACGAAAAGATTCTACGCACTTTCTGAGATTCTTCTCTTCGTTTTTCGTAAGAATCACAACTGTTAAATCTGTCATGCTGCCACCGCCATTTCTGTGCAGTGACACACACTATATATAAAGGCATCCCGATTAGTCGGTGTTACCCCCCCCCTCCCTAATTTTGGAAGAGGTTGCCTCTAATGCTCCTTGCTTTTCCATCTTTACTCCCAACTTCTCGCATTCATAGATCTTGGCATCTACCAAATAGCGATACCAGTATGCCTGCAGGAATGTATAAATCTTTCCTTCTGTACCATCCAAAAAGCCGAGTCTGAAATAATATCTGTAAATAAAATACAAATGCGCCCGGAAGAACTTCGGTAAACTATAATAGCCGTGGTTCTTCACAAAACGCTTTACCTTAGCTTGCATTGACGTCGAGGTTTCTTCCACAGATTCCTCTCCATTTGCAACATCCGACTTCATTTGCTGATCCAGCACTTCTTTATTGGAATACCAGTTATGCTTATTGATCCACCATTCCAAAGATTTGTTATTATTATCGGAAAAGTCATTTTTGAAAGTAACCACATCACCATCTGTAACAATAAGGTGCTCATCCATGAGCTTCATCTCAGACATTCCGTGACCCACACGGAAAATTCTCAGCAAAAGTTCCGGATACTTGCCACCATGTTTAAGCCATCTTCCCATGAAATAAACTCTACGGCGAAGAATTACACCGTTCACTTTTGCCGGAAGATTATCCAGCTTTTCGTCAATCTCATCTGCCAGTTCTGGAGTAAACTCCTCATCTGCATCGACCTTCATCACCCACTCTGTCTGCAGGTTGATATTATCCAGTGCCCAGTTAAACTGTGCAGCATGGTTTTCAAACTGATGCTCATAAACTTCCGCTCCGAGTGACTTTGCCAGTTCCACTGTTTTGTCAGTCGAATAGGAATCAATAATCACCATACGCTGTGCCACACCTTTAAAAGATGCAATGCACTTTTCTAAGTTTTGCTCCTCATTCTTTGTGAGGATAATAATTGTTAAATTTGCCATTCTATTTTCCTCACAATCTCTTAATAACTCTCGCCGGGTTTCCGGCGATCACGCAGTTATCCTCAAACTTACCACATACCACTGCACCGGCACCGACCACACAGCCATCACCAAGCACTGTGCCCTTCAGTATTATCGAATTGCACCCGATGAAACAGTTCTTGCCAATTTTGATTTCTCGGCTCGGCACCAGATTACTGTCACCGCCGTTTTCATCTCGCAGGAGCTTGTTTCTCGCCTCTGCCTCAATGGGATGGAAGTCATTGTCCAGAATCTTGCAGTTGCCTCCGATGCAGGTGTTTTCACCAATCGTGATTTTCTTTCGAGCGTAAATTGTTGCTCCACTTATTCCCACGTTATCACCAATCTCAATCTCTGCCCCCGGAGCACGGGTTACGATGATAGTCCGACTGTAAAGACCAACCAGATTGCTGAGAAAGCTGCTCTTGATTGTGACATTCCCGCCAATCTTCAACTTAGCACCGCCTTTGTTGAAGATGATTGGCACACCCTTCAGCAAGAGGTTCTTTCCATATTCAACTTTTGTCATCTTCATAACCAGCTTAAACCAGTTACTGTTCATACCTCTCGCCTCCTTTACAGCTTCAGAATCTCTTCTGCGTACTTTCTCACCGACACATTTCTGGTAAGATTCTTCTCCAAGTTCTCACGGCCTCTGACCCCCATTGCCTTCAACTCACCGTTTCCAGCATTCTCAATAAACCAGCGGATGTTCTCCTCCACCTTGTCATACTCACCCGGCTCACAGCAAAGACCACCGTGCGTATCTTCAATCAGGCAGCGAACCTCGGAGCCTGACTCCAGGACCCCTAAAATGGGCTTCGAAGCAGCCATTATGCCGTATGCCTTTGAAGGGCAGCTCACTCCTTTGATGCCTTTTGCGTTCACACACCAGTGAACATCACCGGCGTTCAGACTATAGATCAAATCTGCTTTATCCTGATACGGAATGAAGGTCACATTATCCATGTGATGCTCTTTCACATACAGCACCAGCTTGTCCAGAACAGAACCTGCACCAACAAAAGCGAACACGACCTCCCGACCATCTCCAGTCCTGGTACACGGCTTGATTCTCTCCACAACCTTAATCAAATTCTCAAGGTCGTAGTACAGACCGATATTACCTGAATACATAATGACGAACTTACCATCCAGACCGTACTTCTTCTTGAAAGCAACTACCCTTTCATTGTTTTCATCCAGCGGATAGATCTCGTTCTCATCAATCCAGTTGTTGATCATAACTGTCTTCGGAACTTTCTTTCCTCTGAAACGGTTCTCCACCGTTTCCACCAGATCACGACCGACTGTGATTACAAGGTCGCTGCGCTTGCAGCTGAACTTGTCGAACCACATCATAGCATCGGTCACCAGCTTGCTCTTGGTGTAGCCAACAGCCAACACCTGCTCCGGGTTAAAGTCTTGAATGTTGTAAATGTACTTGGCGTGTTTCATCCATTTGCCCCAGACGCCCAGCAAACCGCCGAGAATCGGAGGCTGGGAGATGGAAAACACATAGTCCATCTTGCCGACTTTGAAAGTCGCACCCATCGCTCCAAAGAAATAGGAGACAATGTTCTTCACACGGCTTTTCTTATTGGTCTTGCTAAACTCCGGTACTCTTATCCTTAAAACTTTTACGCCGTCAATTTCTTCTTCGTAATATTTCTGCGTCTTATATTTATCTTCAATGGTTCCTAAATAGCTGGGAACCACACAAATTACTGTAATATCAAACTTATCCAACATGCCTTCTGCGAGTTCACGGAGAATCTGGCCTGTGGATGCAGTATCAGGTATGTAGTAATGTGCATAAATCAGCAGTTTCTTTTTTGCCATCCTGCATCTCCCCTCTGTGTACTTCTCTACTCACACTATTAGTCACGCTGGAAAATATCGCGTGTATAAACCTTATCCTTCACATCATCCAAACACTTGTCATAGCGATTTGCGATAATGGCATGGCTCATTTCCTTGAACTTTGCCAGATCGTTGACCACCAGACTACCAAAGAAAGTATCACCGTCTTTCAGAGTCGGCTCGTAGATGATAACAGTTGCACCCTTTGCCTTGATGCGCTTCATGACACCCTGAATAGAACTCTGGCGGAAGTTGTCACTGTTGCTCTTCATGGTCAAACGGTACACGCCGATGGTGACTGCCTTTTCCTGTTCCTTGTCGTACTCGTTGTCCTCGTCATAGCCATAGTAACCAGCCAGCTTCAAAACGCGGTCAGCAATGAAGTCTTTTCTTGTTCTGTTGCTCTCGACAATAGCCTCAATCAGGTTCTCCGGCACATCTGCGTAGTTTGCCAGCAGCTGCTTAGTGTCTTTCGGCAGGCAATACCCACCATATCCAAAGCTAGGATTGTTGTAGTGGCTGCCGATACGAGAATCAAGGCAGACACCATCGATGATCTGCTGGGTGTTTAGACCCTTGCTCTCCGCATAGGTGTCCAGCTCGTTGAAGTAAGCAACACGAAGAGCCAGATAGGTATTGGCGAACAGCTTAACGGCCTCTGCCTCGGTGAAGCCCATGAACAGCGTGTCGATATTCTCCTTGATAGCACCTTCCTGCAGCAGACCAGCGAACTCGTGAGCTGCCTCAACCAGACGCTCATCATTCAAATCGGTGCCGACAATGATACGAGAAGGATACAGGTTATCATAGAGAGCCTTGGACTCACGCAGGAACTCCGGGCTGAAGATGATATTCTTGCTGTTGAACTTCTCACGAACAGATGCTGTATAGCCCACAGGGATGGTGGACTTGATGACCATGATGGCATCCGGGTTGTACTCCATGACCAGCTTGACCACAGCTTCAACCGCAGATGTGTCGAAATGCTGGGTACGGCTGTCGTAGTTCGTAGGAGCCGCAATTACAACAAAGTCCGCATCAGAGTATGCAGCCTTTGCATCCAGTGTTGCGGTCAGGTTCAGTTCTTTTTCTGCGAGATACTTCTCGATATAGTCATCCTGAATCGGGGACTTACGGTTGTTGATCATGTCCACCTTCTCTGGGATAATATCCACAGCAGTCACCTGATGGTGCTGGGAGAGCAATGTGGCAATCGACAAACCAACATAGCCGGTACCGGCAACCGCAATTTTATAGTCCTTTTTCATAATCCTATATCCTCCTGAAATTCATCTTACTTATATGGAAGGCTCATATTGAGCCGAACAATCTATATCAAACAGTGTGTTCATCATCCATGCCGGATGAGCTATCACACCGTAGTTATCATTTTTCTCACAGTGGTCTTTTCCGACCACCACTGAATCTTTTATGTAGATCTGTTATGGGCTACTCACCTATTTTTCCTCAACTGAAACTTTATGGTAGACACTTTCATACCAACTCACCGACAAAGTGTTAGGTCTTATTGTCATAACATCCCGGACAGCACACCCATTTTTCAAAGTGCTGACCCTTATTGTCATAACCCGTACACCAACTCACTTTGTTAAAACTGTACAAGTTCATATCTTCCTCTTGTTGCAACATGAACAATCATCTACCCCTCACTACCTCTAATTCCCCAGAAAAATGCAGTTATCATGTCCACTTATTGTCTGCAATAAATTTTTCCAGAAAAATAGATTTTGGGCTTTTCAACACTTTCAACCTCCACCTCTAATTCTTCGGAAAAATGAAGGTATCATGTCCATCTCTTGCTCTGCAATAAAACAGGCTCGCAGTAGGGGTATTTTGCATGAGTTTTATACGCCACCGTAGACCATCAAGCCGCAACTGAAAATTTGAGGTAGACATTTGACGGGCAGCTCACGCCCTTAATGCCCTTTGCATTCACACACCAGTGAACATCACCAGCGTTCAAGCTATAAATCAAGTCAGCTTTGTCCTGATATGGGATAAAGACCACATTCTCCATGTGATGCTCGGCTACATAGTCTTCCAATGTTTTCAGCACAGAGCCAGCACCGACAAAGGCAAAGACAACCTCTCGGCCATCTACTGTCTTTGTGCCGGTCTTAAACTTCTCAACCACTTTGATGAGATTTTCAAGATCATAATACAGACCAATATTGCCAGAATACATGATGACAAACTTGCCATCCAGCCCGTACTTCTTTTTGAAGGCAAGAACCTTATCATTATTCTCGTCCAACGGATAAATCTCGATCTCATCAATCCAGTTGTTAATCATAACAGTCTTGGGAACTTTCTTGCCTCTGAAGCGATTCTCTACTGTCTCCACCAGATCACGACCGACTGTAATCACAAGGTCGCTACGCCTGCAGCTGAACTTATCGAACCACATCATAGCATCAGTGATAAACCTGTTTTTGGTATAACCAACCGCCAACACCTGTTCCGGGTTGAAGTCCTGAATGTTGTAGATGTACTTGGCGTGCTTCATCCACTTGCCCCAAACGCCCAACAAACCTCCGAGAATCGGAGGCTGGGAAATGGAGAACACATAGTCCATCTTGCCAACCTTAAAAGTAGCCATCATTGCTCCTAAAAAATAAGAAACAATATTTTTTATTCGGCTCTTCTTATTAGTTTTACTGAACTCCGGTACGCGGATTCGAAGAACCTTTACGCCATTAATATCCTCTTTATAATATCTGTGTATCTTATATTTATCTTCTATAGTACCTAGATAACTTGGTACTACACATATTACTGTAATATCAAATTCTTCCTGCATTCCTTCCGCTAATTCACGAAGAAGTTGACCTGTTGACGCTGTATCTGGAATATAATAATGTGCATAAATCAAAAGTTTTTTCTTTTCTTCCTTTGACATCATGCTATGTTCCTCTTTCTGATTAATTCTTCTCCACAACCTCCAATCCAACAGTCACCCCAACCTTGTCCCCGAACATCTCCACATTCAGAGTTGCGGTTCTTTTGTGCCTGTTTATCTTGCAGATCATGGCTTCTTTACCTGCCAATGGTCCATCTGTGATAGTTACCTTGTCGCCCTCAATCAGACCGCAGGACATAGCTATTTCGTAATTGTCATTGACCATTTCCCTGAATAACTCTTCCTTGCTTCTTTCAATTGGCACGAAGCTGTCCTTGTCTCTTCCGAGCAGGCTTGTGAATGCAGGCACATTTTTCAGAGCCTCATATACCTGTTCCGGTGTATCAGTGTCTATGAATATGTATCCTGGAAACATTACCTTGCTCTCCTGATGCCACTTTCCATAGAATTTCTTAACCTTATTGAATCTGAGTACAAATATATCGTTATACATTGTTCTATTGACTAATTTAGAGCAGTAGTCTTTTATAACACTCTCTTTTCCAGTCTCTACCTGAACTGCATACCACATAATTATTTTCCTTTCTGGATTCTTTAATCCTAAAAATGGGTAAGCTTCGCCATTCTGTCAGCAATGCTGGCAGATTAACTATCTACATATGACCACTATAAGAATAAACGTGACAAAGCAACGATTTATCCTTGCAAGCTTTTTTCTATCAATTATTCTTATGGCTCTTTCCATGCCAGATGTTTTGCAGCCGTAACTATATATTAGCCTAGGGCAAAATACATCGTTCAATATTCTATCACCTTTGACTATATTCGTCAATGTTTTACATAATAATACTTTTCCTTATCCTCAAAACCTGTTATAATCATCCGTCATATCTTTATCAGTATCAACACCTATATAATCATAACATAATCTCCTATTCATAACCCTCCACAGCTTATACCATGAATAATCGTTCTTACAGGCTGTTCCCCTACATATTTTTCCAAACTGGGAATCACATGTACGCCATGATTCCTGAATGGAATTGTATAATTCACATTTTTCTTTTCTCGTATAAACTTCAACGCAATAGTCATCTGACCCTTCTGCAATCCCCAGATACCCTTCCATATCGTCATCTAGAATTATTACATGCCTGCCATGTCTTATATCAAATAAAGGTGCTGACAATCTGCCCATATATTTTTTACATTTATTAAAGAAGTTCATGTATCCTTTTATAAATGTTGTCATATTATATATGTCATTGCTGTCACGGTTATCATCTGGCTCATAACTGATGCAGTTGTCAGTACATTTTGATATATGATAATCCACGAGCGTTCTCCAAGGTCTTTTTATCTCTGAATACCCTCTTTCCTCGAGCATAGATATAATGCAATTGCACAACATTGGACTGCAATTATATTTATTAATTATTTCCCGTGCTTCTGATATTGTAATTTTATCTTCCTCCAGTGCCAGCTTGACATGTACTTTGTCTTTATCCCCCATGCGTGCTTCTGCAACAGCATTATCTATCTTTTCGAATAATATTTCTATCAGGACTTCATCTGGCATTATTTCTAATGGATAATGCTCATTTTCAAAAAATAAATCTATCCAGTTCTTTAATGTTTCCTTGACAATGTCTTCCAGCGAATAACTTCCTCCATATTTTATACTTACAAAATAATCCCATTCGTTCTTAAACTGTTTTATAAATACATCATTTTTTCCTTTTTTTATTATATAGAAGCCAAGACATGAAAAATCAGTATTCTTGCCATCAAAATATGCTATTCCAAGCTTCCACATCTGAGGAAATAAACTCTTTTTTATAAACCACAATTCATTATCAAGCAATCCATTTATATAATCTGACATTTTCTGAATTTCTTCCGGTACTGTTCTCTCTTCTTCTGGTAATAAAAAGCAGTCACTACTCTTAAGGTTATATTTATACGACTTATATATGCTGCGAAGGTTTTCTCCCCATTCATCTATATCTGTTACTTCGTCCTCATCACTGAAATATATTGTCTTTTCTTTCTGGCAGCCAACATCAAGTTCAAGACAATAACGCTCATTCATATACTTCCAGTATATATGTTCATTTTTAAAGTCTACAAGTATTAAAAGAACAGGATTCAGTGTAATCCCCTGCAGCACAACATTTACACATTTTGTTTCACAGGAGTATTTATATGGATATTGTGTATTATCTCTGACATTACTATTGTTATAATCATGATTCAGGGATTTTACCTGCACCTCAAATTTTGCAATTGGATTTATCTTATTTACAGCATCTTCACACAATTCTATAGAGCCATCAAGATTAGGCACTTTATCTCCCGATGAGATGTGTGGAATAAGGTATTTGGATTTTAATATCCTTCCTTCAAGATAATTAACCGCCAGGCTGTCATATTTATAATTTTCATCATAACCACCTATGTTCTTTTCTCCCATATTTACCTCTTTCATAATCTATTCGTAAAAATGTATATTTATAAAACCACCCCACCAGAACAACCTTAACATTCCAGCGGGGTAATCTAACATTTTATTTAATTATTTTATGGTTATCATATTCTAATAATGTTTCATAATCTTCTTTTAATTTTTTAAAACTTATTTTACAATTATGTTCCACTTCCTGGAGATTCTGTATCTGAGCTATATTAACATATATTTCTCTGTTGCTTTTCCCTTTTATTGATTTTTTAACAGATGCATTATGTAATCTTTCTATAATACACTTGGGATAATTACTTTACGGATTTCTTTTATCTCCCCATAAGTTCTCAACTTTGCTCACATTATAATCAACATTCGTTTTTCCATATAGTTCTGTAATAGCAGCTTTATCTGCAAGTATCCAATTTTCAATTATACGGCATGATATCATCGGAATATAATGTTTATTAACGCTGTCAAGTCCTTCTTTTACTTCTGAATAGACCTCTTCGTATCTATTTATTATGGCTTTTTCATCGCTATTTTTCGTTCCGTTTTCTCTGTCAGCATCACAATAATATACTCCATAATCATATCCTTTTTCTTTACAAAGTACTTTAAATTTCCTTGCTGGTACAGATTTACCGCTTAATCCTCTTATGCTTCTTCCTTGAAGTCTTACTCGTTCAACATCTCTTCTATCAATAGGATTAATTTTAACATTTATTTTATAATTATCTGCTATTCTTTTTAGATATACCTGAACAGGTCCTTCTTCCCATTTATCTTCTCCAAATACCTGCTGTCCGTAATCCGTAACTCCTTCTCCCGTAACGGCTATATTCATTCTTATCCCGCTTTCTTTGTATATACAAGCCTATTTGCTACCCTTTAAAAGCATTTCAGCTATCTCTCCTTGTGACATATTAAGTATAATCTCACCTGGGTACATATATTCTAGTTTTTCTTTCAATGCCTCATTTTCAAACATATACTGTGCCCTTGTTATTCCATTATCATCTCTACACAAAAATACTATCTGCTCATATCCTACATAATCCAGGAAGACTGTACTATGCGTTGTCACTATTAATTGATGGGAACTATCCTCATACATCTGACTCAATACTTTCATTAAAGGTTCTGCATAATATACATTTATACCATTTTCAATCTCGTCCATCAAAAAAACAGAATCAGACGCATCTATTTCTGTAATTGCCACAAACGCAAGAACTCTTAATATACCATCACTTATTTCTTTAGATGAAAACTCTATATCCTTGCATTTATAATGTTCTTTTACATTTATCTGAGTCCAACCTGGTTTACCCTGAATTGACGCTGAAACATCATCTATTCTTTCTCCAAGAATCTTTTTCACTTTAGTCATAAAATGTTCTTTTTGAATATTATTCATTTGTTTTATAAATGAAGGCAGATTTCTTCCTGACTCACCTATAGTTTTAACTTCTCCTCTGCTTGAAAGTCTCATATCTTTTGGTGATAAAAGTTCAAACGAAGCTGAATTTTCGAAAAAATCAGCTATATTTTTTAATCTGTACCCAACATTTTTGATTCCTTTTATAATTTTCATACATGAGCTTGATACGATAAAATTAGCAGGAATATCTATAAGTTCACCATCATCATTTATAAAACCACCGGCAGTATTCCTATATTCTAACAGCACCTCATCTTTCAATATATCAATTATACTTTCTGAGATAAGATGGATTGTATTCTTTTTTACATTCGTCTGTAATACCATCTTCCAACGTAATTCATCATCTCCAAGCTGAACCGTTGTTTCAAATGTAATTCTTGAATTATTTGAATTTCCCACCCTTGATTTTATATTATTAACAGACCAGTTTCGACGTTCTAATATTATTCTAAAATCATCTACTGTACAGTTAGCCAAAAATGATATTGCCTGCAGTATAGAGCTCTTTCCCATTGCATTATTGCCTACAATAACTGTCAGAGGTTTTAATTCGATTGTAAAATTATTCAATGATTTAAAATTATCTATAAATATTTTTTTTATCATACTGCCCTCATTTCCAAACAATTATTCTATCAAAACTCATTCTCCCCAAAGAACTTCCGCTTTCTCTCAATCATCTCATCAATTCTCTCGACATAGCTTCTGACATCTTTGACATTCTCGATTCGCTCAATACGCACAGAATGGTTTTCATCTCCTTCATTATGGAACACAACCTTAGTTGAAGCACCTGCGCCGCACGCAATTATCGTCTGCTTTTCTTCCATAATAAGAATATTATATATGCATTCAAGTCCAGCAACTGCATAACCTACATTCTCAAAATTACCAGCCATATTCTTCTGGCGGTACATATAATAAGGCTGCATGTTAAGATCTCTTGCTGTCTGCTCAGTCATTGCGATAATGCTGTCTGTGTTCTTAATTGAAAGCTCTGTGTACTGTTGACGCAATATGTTAAGTCTTGAAGCTCTCTTGATTGCAAGTGAATGAACGGTAAGACTCTCCGGCCGCATCTCCTTAATTTCATTAAGTGTATGGTAAACCTCGTCTACACCCTCTCCCGGAAGTCCAAGAATCATATCCATGTTGATATTATCAAGTCCTGCTTCTCTTGCCATTGCATAAGCATTCTTAATATCTTCAACCGTATGCTTTCTTCCGATTAAATCAAGTGTTTTCTGATTCATTGTCTGCGGATTAATAGATATTCTTCCCACATTATGAGCTTTAAGAACCTTGAATTTATCTGGTGTCACGCTGTCCGGTCTTCCAGCTTCTACAGTAAGCTCATGGCATCTGCTCAAGTCAAATGCTTCTTCAACCACTGTCAGTACTTTATCTAACTGTGCTGCACTTAAAGTTGTAGGTGTTCCGCCACCCATATACACTGTATCAAGTCTTCTGCCTTTCATTGATTCAGCGACGAATCTTATCTCCTTAATAAGCGCATCCACATAATTATCTACATAATCTTTGTATGCACCAAGTGCATATGATGAAAAGGAACAGTACAGGCAGATACTTGGGCAGAACGGAATTCCAATATACAGGCTGTAGCCTGTCTTATAATCCATATCTGTAAGTATATCCAGTTCTTTCCTTGCTACTGTGAGCGCAAGTTCAGCCTTTTCTTCACTTGCATAATGCTTGTCCATAAAATGTTTCTTAATCTGTTCCTTGGTTGCACCCTCTTCAAGCATTGTATACGCAATCTTACTTGGTCTTACTCCTGTAAGATATCCCCACGGAAGCTTCTTGCCTGTCTTTTCTGAAAGCTTCTTATATAAGCTGTCCTTAAACACTTCGTGGGCATTCTTCTTATCAAGCCCTGTGACATCAGGAACTTCTATTGAAAGAATCTCATCTTTCTCTTCCGGTTTGGAATCTGCCTTTAGTGCCATAACCTCAGTTCTTGGATAAAATGAACGGACAAGCACAACCGCATCATCATAAAATACATCATTATCAATCTTAATATATATCATCGTTGCTTCCTTTTCGCACTGATATTTGTGCTTTTATACTCGCAAACTCGCACTATCGTGCTTTCCAGCCTGCTTCGCAGGCGTTTGCTCGTTGATGTCCCGCGAAAAGTAAATAACGCTTCGCGTTGCTTCCTTTTCGCTTGCGAACATCACATCACATAAACGGATTGTTCTGCTTTTCATATCCAATCGTTGTGAACTCTCCATGTCCGGGATATACATCTGTATCATCAGGAAGCTTGCAGAGCTTGTCATGAAGTGACTCCATCATTGCAGCAGAGCTTGCTGTAGGGTAATCTGTTCTTCCGACTGAACCGGCAAAAAGTGTATCACCTGACATAAGTGTCTTGTCTGATTCGATATAATAGCATGTTCCGCCTGCTGTATGTCCCGGTGTATGGATTGCTTTTATCTTAAGTCCTGCAAGTTCAAGAATATCTCCATCATTATGAAGTACATCTGCTGTAACCCTAAGACTCATGCCGTATGCATTCGACAGGTTTCTTGCAGGTGAAGCAAGAAGCTTTTCCTCGTCACATGATGCATATATCTTAATTCCATAATGCTCACGCACCTCATTAGCCGCACCTATATGGTCAAAATGTCCATGTGTAAGAAGTATTGCCTGTGGCCTGCTTGCTGAACGCACAACCATATCATATATAGACTCTGGTGAATCTGCCGGGTCAACAATAATGCTCTCATTGTTATCTAAGTTAATTATAAGATAGCAGTTAGTAGCTACCGGTCCCAATACTCTTGATTCTATCTTAATCATAATCTGCAAACCTTTCTTAGCCGGCAGTTCTTGTTATATCAGTAACTCCGTCTATCTTTCTTAATTTATCTATAATTCTGTTAAGCTCTTCCTTGCCATGAATATCAAAACCGACACTTATGGTAGCAAATTCTTTCTTATTAAGACGGCAGTTCATAGACTTTACATCAATCTCTGCTTCTGTGAACATCCTTGATATATCAACAATAAGTCCGGTTCTGTTGTTGGCAAATATGTTGATTTCAACCTCATAGGTATCGCCTGCTGTCTGTCCCTGCTCCCATTCAGCCTCTATAAGACGAGCACGTTCATTAGCCGGGAAGTTGATTATATTAACACAGTCTGTTCTGTGAATTGATATACCTCTTCCTCTTGTAACGAATCCGACAATCTCATCACCAGGTACCGGATTACAGCACTTTGAAAATCTGACAGCAACATCATGGATTCCCTTAACGACAATTCCACCCTTGCCTTCCTTCTTCTTTGCCTTTTCCTTAGACTCAGCGGCAACGATTTCCTCAAGCACATCTTTGTCTGTAACTTCTGCCTTCTTGGTCTTTAAATGCTCCTCATTAAGCCTGTTTACTATCTGACTTTCTTTAAGTGCACCATGTCCAACGGCTGCAAGAATAGAATCCCAGTCTTTAAAGCCATATTTATTAAGACATTTTTCAACATATTCAGGCTTGGTAATGTCAGAAAGAACAATTCCTTTAGTCTTACAGTAGTTAGCAACCATTTCCTTGCCCTTAATGATATTATCTTCCTTTAACTCCTGCTTAAACCACTGGTTAATCTTATTCTTTGCCTGTGTGCTCTTTACAATTGAAAGCCAGTCACGGCTTGGTCCTTTTGAATTCTGCGATGTTATAATCTCGATTCTGTCACCATTCTTAATAACATAATCAATAGTAACAAGCTTTCCATTAACTCTCGCTCCTACCATCTTATTACCTACAGCACTGTGAATGCTGTACGCAAAATCTATAGGGCATGAGCCTGCCGGAAGGTTCTTGACATCACCCGTAGGTGTAAAGCAGTATACGCTGTCTGAGAAAAGGTTAAGGTCATTCTTGATTGATGATAAGAATTCCTTGTTATCAGACATTTCCTTCTGCCATTCAAGAATCTGTCTTAACCAGCTAAGCTTTGCTTCCTCACTCTGATTGTCCTTCTCGCCAGTTTTTCCCTCTTTATATTTCCAGTGGGCTGCAATACCATACTCAGCAATCTTATGCATTTCGTAAGTTCTTATCTGTATCTCAAACGGCTGTCCGTTAGATGCAATAAGTGTTGTATGGAGCGACTGGTAATTATTAGGCTTAGGCATGGCGATATAATCCTTGAAACGTCCTGGAATAGGCTTATACATTTCGTGTATTACACCAAGTGCCGCATAACAGTCTTTTACTGTGTCAACCTTGATTCTTACTGCAAATATGTCATATATCTGGTCAAGCGTCTTATTCTGGTTGACCATTTTTCTGTAGATTGAGAAGAAATGCTTAACTCTTCCGTCTATCTCAGCCTCAATACCGGCATTGCTTATATGCATGCCGACTTCTTTAATTATGCTCTTTATAAATGCTTCCCTGCCTGGTCTGTTTAAGTTGACCTGTTCAACAAGATCATTATATACATCAGGCATAAGATATTTCATTGATAAATCATCAAGCTCTACCTTAATCTTGGAAATACCTAACCTGTGGGCTATTGGAGCATATATTTCCATTGTCTCTCTTGATTTCTCAATCTGCTTTGCCGGCGACTGATACTGCATTGTACGCATATTATGCAGTCTGTCGGCAAGCTTTATAAGGATAACTCTTATATCCTTTGCCATTGCAAGGAACATTTTTCTAAGGTTTTCTGCCTGGACCTCAATCTTATCATGCTGGTAATTGAGCTGTGTCAGCTTTGTTACACCATCTACTAACAGTGCTACCTCATCACCAAATTCTTTTGCAACATCTTCAGTTGTCATAACTGTATCTTCAACAACATCATGAAGAAGACCTGCAATAATTGACTCCTTATCAAGCTCTAATTCAGCCAGAATAATAGCAACACATAAAGGGTGGATTATATATGGCTCTCCCGATTTTCTGAACTGTCCCTCATGTGCCTTTCTTGCGGTCTCGTATGCCTTCTCGATATCAGACAGATCTGTAGATGGGTGGTATTTCTTTATAGCTGCAATAAGATCCTTATATAATTCCTCAGGACTTGTAAAATCTGCTGGTGTATCCACCGCTCTTTCAACCTGATTAGTTTTGTTATGGCTTGCGCCTGGTAACTCTATATTCTCTGGCATACGTGCCTCCATTCTCTGGTAATTGTCCAGCGTTATAGTTTTCTTAAGCCCATTATTTATACACTGGCATATGTTCTTTCCATAAATTCTCTTGTAGCCACTGCATTCTCAGGAACAGTATTTTCCAATGTACAGTGTACATATGGCTTATGCTCCTTAATCTTCTTTAACAGAAGTGGATAATTAAGACCTCCTCCGGTCACCGGATTACCCTTTCCTGTACCTGCTGCCACTGACTTAAGCTCACTGCCTTCAACAATATAATCCTTGCAGTGAACAACAGCAATATCCTTTAATAACAGTTCAAATGCTTTCTCAATAATCTCATCCTGCTGTGCAAGATTATCAACACATAACAGGTTAACCGGGTCGAATATAATCTGAAGATTAGGTGAATCAATAGCGTCAAGCACCTTTCTTGCACGTTCGACAGTATATACAATGTGCTTCCATACAGGCTCAATTGCTACAATGACGCCAAACTGTTCAGCATATTTAACTATTGGCCTTAAATTATCAATAAAGCACTGAAGTGCCTCCTCACTGTGATTAGCTGGCTCATACTTATACTCCTCATTAACCGCACCAGTCTCAGTACCAACAACTCCACAGCCAAGAATACTTGCAAATCTTATATGTGCCTTATACTTCTCAACAATCTCCTTATGCTTCTCAGGATTAGGATTGCAAAGGTTAAGATAACAGCCAAGTACTGCAACATCAACCTTATTCTCTGTACATAATTCCTTAATATACATAGCGAGTCCCGGAGTCATAGTCTCCACGCCCGGCTTAAACTCCTTAATAGACTTACTGAGTGCAATATGCATACAGTGAAAACCCTGTGCATGTATATTAGGTATAAGCTCCTCTAATGGAGCGTATGCAACATCATGTGCTCTTATTCCGATTCTCATAAAAAACCACCTTTCCGTCAATTACAAACACTTTTGAAAGATTATACTATATATTACATAAAAAAACCAGTAAATATCTGCGACTTTTCCAAGCTGTGAGGGCGTTAATGCTGCTATATACAAAAGAACGGTGAGAGAAAGCCCGCCCAAGCGAAACGCGTTTGCTTTCTCTCACCGTATTAAACTCTGTATGCACCTTTATCTCAATTATCAATACAGCTTTACATTATTAATTAATCCTGTATCTCCAAGTGCCTTATAATATGTAACAAGTGGTATAAAACTCTGTGCAAATCCTTTCGTACTGTCACCAGAAACAATAACAGCATCATCTATAACCTTTTTAGAACCAACTCCTGCCCTGCTTGTGTTATTAATATTAGTTTCAAATGTTTTGAAACCATACTCAAGATATTTCTTATCACCTGTAAGTTCATAGGCAATTGCCAGTGATTCCAGAAGAAGTGTGTTATTTCCATTCCTTGAAAGTGAAGGAAGCTCCTTATAATAGAATAATCCATTATCAAGAGTACAATTCTCTACAATATCATCAATTGCTCTTATAAGCATCTGCTTAATATCTTCTCTTGGGAATACCCTGTAATATCTCATTACGCTTCCTGCAGCTACTGATATCATAAATCCTACTCTTATAAGAGTATTGTCCGTATATGGAGCAAGCCAGTTGCCATACTCCTCTTCCCATATCTTAAAGCTGTCAATAATCCACTCACATTTTGCAAGCCATTTTTCATCTCTTGTCTCCACATATAATGCAACAAGTGCACGTAAAGCCCAGCCAGTTTCTCTCGCATTGGCTTCTCCCGGTTTTGCATACATTGGTGTATCCAGAAGTCTTAATATGTTATCACCTATACTTATAGCTGTCTCAAGACCTCTCTCATCACCTGTAAAATGATAGTAATCAATCACTCCTTCAACCCATTCATGTGAGCATACCATTATTCCATTCTTACAATGACCTGCTGTATGTTCCCACTGTCCACCTATTCTTAATGGATTCTTGCTGTAATGGCATACATCAACATCCATCTGATGCTTTGCTGAAACTATTAAATAGTCAAGGAATCTTCTGATTCCAGTTCTTGCATACATAAGAGCACATGAATGCGGATAATCATATTCATTATTACTCCATACAGGTTTTCCGCCGCCTCTTCCCTGTAAAGTATATCCCATATCAATAGAATCGCCCCAATTCAGCATGCCGTAGCATCTTGAATGATTATCAGCCCTTGCAATAAGTGCGATTTCAACTTCATTCACAAGATGTTCAGGGAATACATCCATACACACTTCTGCCTTCTTGAATTCCTCTGGTGCTATGCATGGTCTGTCAGGCATCTGGTATATTGTACTTCTGTTATCAAGCTCCCACATCTGCATATCCGGTTCATGGAAATGCATCAGGAATCTCTGTTCCTTTGCCATACCAGACTGCATAACAACATTTCCAATATCCTCTGGAACAAGCATAACAGCTACTCCGCCGTCATATGCCTTAACTGCCTTCGGATAATTCTGCTGTGCCTGATATACAGTTATACACAATCCATCATTTCCATCAGTATAATCTGCAAGAAATGTACCATAGAATACCTCTGCAAAATGTTCATTCGCTTCCTTTACAAGATATGCATCATCGATAATCTTATTAACCTGCACTCCATCTCTTCCAATATAGAAATCAGTCTTATAATTAGAGCTTCCAACAAGTGTTCTTACATTGGAAACAGGTGCTTTGCCAGATATCATCTCTAATTCCCCGGTTCCTCTTGTGTGATAAACAGGTCCATTCTCTTTAGAATTATCCGTAAGTACATCTCCACATCCGGTAGAATCATTACCCATATTAATGTGCATATCAAACAAATCATCACTTGCAGTGACTGTCTCATCAGGCTTTGCATAAAATACCAGTGATTTGATATGAAGTTCATCATAAGTCGTATTAATAATTCTGTATGAAACATCAATCCATGACTTAGCTGCATATGATGTAAGTGTTATCTCAAAATCAACTTTTTTATTATTAAGAATGTTACTTCCTTTAGCTCTGATTACACATTTTACAGGACCTGCGTCTATAATCTTCCATTCACCAATATTAATGTCGTATAATCCCATATCATCTTTCAGATATGGTCCTTCAAAATTCTGAGCGGTATAATGTTTTCTTCCATCATCAAGTGTTTCAAATATATTCTGGGAATTATTCTTTACTGTAAATGTAACACAGCCTGTGTCAACACACAGCCCCTGTCCAGTCTGAGTAACAGATACTCCCTTTTCTTCGCAGCTTCCATCAGACTCTTTTTCAAACTCAAGCACTGCGCCCTTATTAGCCGGAATATCAGCAAGAAAATCCACATACAGGTATCTTATGCTTCCATCTGCATGCTTCGATGTAACCTTCGGCTGAACCATGCATTTTCTGCCATTCTGTGTAATAGCTATCCTGTCAGCAGTCTTTAACTCTCCTTCCTTAAAAGGAAGTGCTATGCCTGCCGGTTCCTGTAATCTGTCATACCTGTAAAGCTTGTCAAAATAAATTTTCATTATATGTACCCTCCATTGTTTGTCACGAGCAAATCTGCTATAATTGTACAACAGATTTAAATCATTTGCTATAGTCTTAATATAGCATTCATAATTCTGTAATTCATGTGATAAGATGTCATTATTTGCTAATAATACAGATTTATTGCAACTTTTAGAAAGAAGGTTTATATTATGCATTATGCCGAGATAAAAACCTGTGATATTGCTAACGGACCAGGGGTGCGCACCTCTCTTTTTGTAAGTGGATGCACACACCGATGCAAAGGTTGTTTTAACGAAATTGCATGGGACTTTAATTATGGCAGGGACTTCACAGATGATACAATCAAAGAAATCATTGATTCCCTTGCCCCAGACTATGTTACAGGGCTCACACTTCTAGGAGGTGAACCATTTGAACACAGCAACCAGCAGGGACTCCTTCCATTGCTGAGGGAAGTACGCAGAATATATCCTGACCTGAGTATATGGTGCTTTACAGGATATCTGTTTGACAAGGATATTGTTGGAAGAATGTGCAATGAATGGAAAGAAACTAAAGAAATGCTTCAATACATTGACGTCATAGTTGACGGCAAATATGAAGAAGACAAGAAGGATATGATGCTTCAGTTCAAGGGTTCATCTAATCAGAGGACAATCCTTGTAAAAGAATCTCTCGAATCAGGTAATATCGTACTTCTGTACGATTAATAATAAAAAGGAGTTTACACAATGTCACAGAAAGTTAATATTAAGAAATTAAATCCTAACGCCTGTATCCCAACATACGGAACAGAATTCTCAGCCGGAGCAGACCTCTACTCAGGAATGTCCGAAGCCGTAACAGTTATGCCAGGCACAACTGAATTCATCAAAACAGGAATAGCAATGGAGATACCAACAGGACTCGTAGGCCTAATCTATGCAAGAAGCGGAATGGCATGCAAAAAAGGTCTCGCCCCAGCCAACAAAGTAGGTGTAATAGATTCTGACTACAGAGGTGAAATCATAGTAGCCCTCCACAACCATTCAGATAAACCTGTAACCATAGAACCAAAAGACAGAATCGCTCAGATAGTCTTAGCACCATACATCACAGCATCATTCAACGAAGTAGAAGAGCTTGACGACACAGAAAGAGGCGAAGGCGGCTTCGGCTCAACAGGCACAAAGTAAAAAAATCCATCTTGCAACATGCAAAAGGCATAAGCAAGATGGATTTTTTTCCACCACATTTCATAGCCACCCCAGTCACACATCAACAGCCCGCCTTGCAACATGCCGAAGGCATAAGCAAGATGGATTTTTTTATCCCACCACATTTCATAGCCACCCCGGTCACACATCAACAATCCGCCTTGCAACATGCCGAAGGCATAAGCAAGGCAAGAAAGAATTAACGTAGATTGGAACCGGCAGCATATTATTGTGCGAGTCCGATTTAAGGCGCGAACCGTGTGGGAGTTATGCCGCTCTATACAAAAGAGCGGTGAGAGAAAACTCGTTCAAGCGAAGCGCGTTTGTTTTCTCTCACCGTAATAAACTCTGTATAGAGCGGCATTTACTCCCACTAGGTGCAGCCGCCATGAGGACTCGCACAATAATATGCTGCCGGTTCCCACACACAACCTAAATTCTTTCTTGCCTTACTTATACGCAATATTGGCATGCTCAATAACATAATCCTGTGCCTTCTGCACAAGCATAGCCTTAACTACACTATCTTTTCCGAATTTCTCAACAAATGCATTCTCATCAGAATATCCATTGTCTCCTGCGAATTCATCAAGATCTCCCTTGTAATCATATTCTCTCATAGAGAACTTCTGATCTTTCACGATTGCTTCCATAATAAGCTGCTGTGCCGCTGATTTCTTGATGAAATCATCATATGACATTCCATATAACTGCTGGCAATACTCTTCCTTTGACTGGTTAGTAAAATCAGCATAGAATCCGACAGACTGGTCATATCTGTCTCGTAATGTACTGAGCAGTGTATCTGGATAACCACTTACCTTACATGTATCCTGAAGTGTTGAAAGAACCTGTTTCTGAATCTCATCATCAACCTTAGAATCAATTGTAGATGCTAATGAATCTTTAACAGAAGCTCTATATTCTTCGATTGTATCATATCCAAATGTTTCCTTAACATATGCATTAGTAAGCATTGGCACATTAGGCTGTGAAACCGTCTGCACTGTAAGCTCAAACACTACTTTAGTTCCTGCATATACGGTATTGCTATATGTTTCCGGCAAGTCGATTACCATAACCTTAGTCTCTCCAGCCTTCATTCCATAGAGTGCTTCATCAAGCTCTTCTATATCAAGTCCAAGTTTATCTTTGCCAAGTATCATTGTAACACCATCTGTATTAGACAGGCCTGTTGACTGTGAACCCGAACTTGTAGCAACATAAGTAACCAGTATCTGATCTCCATCAACAGCACCTCTGCTGACTTCTGAATAAGTAGTATTATTCTCTATATCTTCAGCAATCTTATCATCAACAAGCTGATTCTCTATAGATGTTTTATCAACTGTTACAGCTATATCCTCATATTTCCCAAGCTGTACATAATCATTAACATTATAATCGTATTTTACTTCAATCTCTTTATTACATGCAGTTGCCATAAGCATTGTTGCTGATAATAAAACTATTGATGCTTTTCTTAAAAAACTTTTTCTCACAATAAACCTCCGCTCTTACTTCTTTATACAGAAGTAAAAAATTGACTTTCATACTATATCACATAAAAGAGATTTTATCCATATCTGTTCATATTAGTTCACAGAAATATCATACATTTTAAAAAGAAAAGACTGCCGCTTTCACGACAGCCTATTATCTCTGATATATAATATATAATCAATTATGCAAGCTTAGACTTAGCAACCTCTGCGAGCTTAGCAAATCCTTCTGCATCGTTAACAGCCATCTCAGATAATACCTTTCTGTTAAGATCGATATTAGCTAACTTAAGACCATACATGAACTTGCTGTATGAAAGTCCGTTAATTCTTGCAGCAGCATTGATTCTGGCAATCCATAACTGTCTGAACTGTCTCTTCTTCTGCTTTCTGCCCTTATAACTCTCTGTAAGAGCTCTCATAACTGACTGCTTAGCAACTCTGTACTGCTTAGATCTTGCTCCTCTATAACCCTTAGCGAGCTTTAATACTCTGTTATGCTTCTTCTTTGCGTTTAATCCGCCTTTAATTCTTGCCATTTTATAAATTCCTCCTTAAACTATATCTCTAAATAAATGTTGTTATACCATTAATCTTAGAGATAAGGCATAATCTTCTTCATTGTCTTAACATTAGTTGCGTCAGTCATAGCTGCCTGTCTAAGATTTCTCTTTCTCTTAGCTGACTTCTTTGTAAGAATATGGCTCTTGTATGCCTTCATTCTCTTTAACTTACCTGTTCCAGTTACTTTAAAACGCTTTGCAGCTGCTCTTTTTGTCTTTACCTTTGGCATAATAATCCTCCTAAAAATGTCTATTAGTTGTTATTTATTTTAACGTTTTTCAGTTAAAAACATCATCATGCTCCTGCCTTCCATCTTAGGAGCCTTCTCAATTACAGCTATATCACTAAGCTTTTCTGCAAAATCCTCTAATATATGCTTAGTAGAGTCGATATGAGCCATTTCTCTTCCTCTGAATCTTAATGATACTTTAACCTTGTTACCTTTCTCAATGAACTTTCTTGCTGAGTTACACTTAGTATTAAGGTCATTGACATCGATGTTAGGTGATAAACGAACTTCCTTAACTTCTACTGTCTTCTGTTTCTTCTTAGCTTCCTTTTCCCTGCGGAGCTGTTCGTACTTGAACTTGCCATAATCTACAATTCTGCATACAGGTGGATTAGCTGATGGCGAAACCATTACCAAATCTACTCCTGCATCCTTAGCCATGTTTAAAGCATCTCTTAATGCCATAACTCCAAGCTGCTGTCCTTCTTCTCCAATAACACGAACCTCTTTGCATCTGATCTGTTCGTTAATCATTAACTCGTTAATAGCGGTACACCCCCATATAAAAAATTAAAGTGAATAGCACAGCTATCCACTTTCTTTAATCAAAACACAATCCTATATTATGTGTAATTCTTAAATATCAACCCGAGTCGCCCTATGCGCTGAGGTGAGAGTGGATACTCTGCTTTGCTTTGCAACCATTGTATGATATCATCCTAAACAATATATGTCAACCCCATTATTAAAATTTATTCGCAAAATTTATTACAATGCAATTAATCTTATATCTTGGAATATCACTTCATTAATGATATTATAATACAGAAAATAAATCAAGAAAGGATCTGACATTTATGAAAGATTTTCTTATATCAACTGACACAACTGCCGATTTACCTGCAAGTTATGTTAAAGAAAACAACATTGATATCCACACTCTTTTTTATGCATTTGGTGAAGTAATCTACGGAACAGATAACATTATGCCTGAGAAGGAATTCTTTGACCGCATGCGTAACGGCGAGATGCCAACAACTATGGCATGTAACCCGCAGGATTGTAAGACAATATTTGAAAAGCGTGTCAATGAGGGCTTTGATATTCTTCACATTGCATTTTCATCTGCACTTTCAAGCAGTTACAATAACGCCTGCATAGCAGCCAATGAAGTTATGGAAGAACATCCAGGAGCTAGAATCGTTGTAGTAGATTCATTAGCTGCTTCAATGGGTGAAGGTCTTATCGTGTATAAAGCTGTTGAGATGAAGAAATCCGGAAAATCTATGGACGAAATAATAGATTTTGTCAACAATCATAAGCTTAATGTAGTACATAATTTTACGGTTGATGACCTTAACCACTTATACAGAGGAGGTCGTGTTTCTAAGACTACTGCCATTATCGGTACGCTTGCCAACATCAAGCCAATCCTTCATGTAGATAATGAAGGCAGACTTATTAATATTGGAAAAGTCCGTGGCAGAAAGAAATCACTTATTGCTTTAGTTGACCGTATGGAGGAACATATTGGTTCATACAAGGATAAGAATGATGTTGTATTCATCAGTCATGGTGACTGCTTACAAGATGCACAGTTCGTAGCAGGTCTTGTTAAAGAAAGATTCGGCATAGATAACATATGGATTAATTATATATGTCCTACAATCGGAACACATTCCGGTCCTGGAACAGTTGCACTCTTCTTTATGGGTGAATCAAGATAATATACACGCAAAACTGGCAGAGTGTTTACCACCCTGCCAGTTTTGTTATATGTTCTACCAATGTATTCACATCCACAGGCTTAGATATAAGTCCGTTCATGCCTGCCTTTTGCAGCATACCTATATCTGTTTCAAAACCATCTGCTGTCATTGCAATTATTGGCACTTCCATACATTTTCTATTCTTAGTCCTTATAATCTTAGTGGTCTCTATGCCATCCATTCCCGGCATTCTCATGTCCATAAGAACTACATCTATGTCGTCCGCCTGTTCACTTTCAAGCAGTTCAATCGCCGAACTGCCATCCTCTGCCTCATAAACTGTTATATCCTCGTCTTCAAGAATATCTTTTACAAGTTCCCTGTTAAAATCGTTATCATCAACTATCAGGACACATTTATCCATTCTGTTCTCTCCTAATTTAACACTTACTAAAGTACGTTATTCTCTCTTATTTCTGAAACAAGCTTTCTTCTGTATGCCCTGCAGCCATTTTCATTCCAATATTTTCTCTTTTCAACCTTAATAACTTCAAATGTTGTATGGAATATATCTGTCTTATAGCTTGTATAAGGCTCTCTTCCCGGATAAAATACTGTTATAGAATCAGCGCATTCATCTATCTTAAGGCCGTAATCCTTAGCAAACTTTCGTGATTCATAAGGGCTTCTTATCATCTTGATATGCGCATAATAACCCACAAGATAAGCAAAATAGTTCATATCAAATTTATCAAGCCATCTGCCATCACTTGCCATAAATACTATAACAGGGAATGTTCTTTCTTCATCTGCAATCAACGTTGTAAGATCATCGTAATCCTTGCTGTCCTCAACGTATCTTACAGACTCCCTCATTCTTTCCACATCAACAATTCCTATATTATCCGCAATCTCTCCAAAGAAATTAGGTCTTGAAAACAGAACATTTTCATTATCTCTGTATCTGTCTGCTGGTTCTGCATATCTGTTAGATACCGTGAATTTGAGTCTGTCACCTTCCCTGCATATAACCGCTTCAGATATCCATACTCTTGTTGGTATCTTAGTATCAAGATGTGTAGTTTTTTCAGAAAAATACACATTTTCTGCATCATACGAAAGATTAACTGAATATCCAGGCTCTGCATTAACATAATTTTCTGCACTCTCAGGTAAATCTGTGAATACATCCTCATATCTTGACTTAACCCATGAATATATGTACCCTGTGGCTTTTCTGAAAGCATCAGGCATTGCAAGATTGCTTAAGTCGATATATGTATCAGCCTTGAATACCATAAAAGAGCCAAGCTGTTTAAACGGCTCAAACCTTCTTCTCTTGGCAACGCTTTCTGTCTCCTGCTTCTTCTCATGTTCTATCTTTACAAATGCTTCTTTGAGTCTCTCATCCTCAGGTCCTATCTGATTAACTATCTTAACAATATTATTAACAGTAATCTCCGGACCTTTATCTCCTGTATTATCCCATAGCTGTCTTAGTAACGGTTCTCTTTTAAATTTATAAAACTTCTTGGCAAGCTCTGTATCTTCATCAAATATCTCTTCAATATATGGATGCAGCGGTTCTCTTGTAAACTTCAGTCTGTAATGACATCTTAACATATAGTTCCATTTTCTGTCTTTGTAATGCTGATGTCCTAAATCTTCAATCAGACCCACAACTGAATCATCACATAACTCCAGCGTTGCAAGAATACTGTTCATCTTTCTTGCAAGTGCTTCATTACCCGTGCCAAAGGCTGAGCCTTTATATCTCATATCATGTTCAATCTCATGCCAGCCCTCAAAAGAATTAGTTCTTACCTGTATCTCAAATGTATCATCCACATAATCTCCAAGCTCCGGATTAACAATGGTCTTGCTAAGATATCCCGGCAGCTTGAATATGCCGTTAATCTTCATTGCCCTGAACTCATATTCATTAGCCTCTGTTGTATTCCACACGCCCGGCATAGAGAATATTGTATCAAGAAAATTCTTAACAATTTCAACATCATCCGCATAATACAGAATAATTCTTATTCCTATAAGATCCTGCATCTTTTTATCCTGATTCTCTGTCCCCGGTCTTCTGTAATCCTTTAATATAAGTTTATCAAGCATTGAATCAGGAGCTTTCACCCTGTATGCAACCCTGTAATAGAAT
>ERZ1673737.396-NODE-396-length-56948-cov-7.888088_pt1 | contig 56948 bp, 49 predicted proteins | sample MGYA00580211_ERZ1673737 | MGnify/ENA primary metagenome ERZ1673737 (study PRJEB41218, sample SAMN15661789) | gut metagenome | host: Homo sapiens | place: Canada: London | collected 2015-08-20/2019-03-30 | study: EMG produced TPA metagenomics assembly of... | reverse complement strand
TCAATAAACCATTTCTAATATCTAAATTTTTATCTTTTGTTAAGTTTACAAAATCTATTATTTCATCTTTATTTATATCATCAACAATAACTGTATTTATCTTTACTTTAAGACCTAGTTCTAATGCCTTATCTATAGAAAGTAATACATCTTGTAATTTATCAAACTTAGTAAGCTTTTTGAATCTGTCTTTATTTAAAGAATCTAAACTTATATTTACTCCGGTTAATCCATTTTTCTTAAGATCTTCTATTTTAGTATGTAATAATACACCATTTGTTGTTATATATATCTCTTCTATTCCATTAATACATTTTAGTTTATATATTAAACTTTCTATATTTTTTCGAACTAAAGGTTCTCCTCCTGTAATTCTTATTTTTTTAATACCTAGTCTTGCACATTCTGTTGCAATTTTTACAATTTCATCATCTGTTAAAATATCATTGTTACAGGAATTTAGTATGTTATTTTCATCAATACAATATATACACTTTAAATTACAATTTTCCGTGACAGAAATCCTAAGATAGTCTATTTTTCTTCCAAATTTGTCTATCATAACTTTAGTGGCTACTCAAAAAAGTTAAATTCTCCACTTTTACCTCCTGTTTTATTTAATAAAAATGTATTTTCAATGACCATTTTTTTATCTATTGCCTTACACATATCATAAATTGTTAATGCACATACACTTACTGCTGTTAAAGCTTCCATTTCTACACCTGTTTTGCCTGCAATTTTTACCGTAGCTAATATTTTTATATTACTATTAATTTCATCTATTTCATAATCTATATTACAACTTGTAAGCATTAATGGATGGCACATTGGTATTAAGTCAGATGTTTTTTTAGCCGCCATTATACCAGCTACTCTAGCTACACCTAATACATCACCTTTTCCTATTTGATTATTTTTTATGCACTCTAGTGTTTCCTTACTTAGAGAAATACTAGAACACGCAGTTGCTATTCTTTCTGTCTCATTTTTTTGTGATACATCTACCATTACTGCATTCCCATTTTTATCAAAATGTGTTAACTTGTTCATATTTAATTTCCTCCTATTTACCAAATGAGCAATGTGGGAAAGAACATATTTCACAGTTTAAACACATTCCTCCATTACCAAATCTTGCTATATCTTCAAATGATAATTTTTCATCGGCTAAAATCCTTGGTAGTACTAAGTCAAATATAGTTCTTTTAGAATACATAGCACAACTAGGAACTCCAAGTATAGGTATGTTTTTATAGTATGCTAATAAAAACATTGCTCCTGGTAAAACCGGTGCACCATAAGTTACAATTTCTCCATTACAATCTTTTATTGCTGATGGTGTAACATCATCTGGATCTACTGACATACCTCCAGTACAAATTATCATATCTACTTTATCTTCTTCTATCGCTTTTAATATATTTTCTGTTATCATTTCTTTATTATCTGGAAGAATTACTTGCTTAACAATTTCACTTCCATAATACTCTAACTTTTCTTTCATAACTGGTAAGAATGCATCTTTTATTCTTCCTTTATAAACTTCATTACCAGTAGTTATAAGTACAGCTTTTTTAGGTTTTATTTCTTCTACACTTATTATTTTTTCTTTTATTATTTTTTCAGCTTCTAATATTTTTTTCTCATCTATTATTAAAGGAATAACTCTTGTTGCACCTATTTTTTCACCTTTTTTTACTGGAGTATTATTGTGTATAGTAGATACTATTATCTCCCCTAGTAAATTAAGCTTTAAAAGTAAGTCTTTATTTATTTTTACTATTCCCTGAGTATTTGCAAAGAAATCTATTTTACCTTCTTTTATTTCTTCTGATATATAACACCCTTGTCCTAATACTAAGTCTTTTACCCTTATTGCAGCATCATTTTCATGAAGTTGCCCTTTTTTAGGTTCCCAAACATATATATGTTCCTTACCTATATCTAAAAGCTTAGGTATATCTTCTTCTCTTATTACATGACCTTTTTTAAATAACCTTCCTTTAAATTCTCCTGGAACGATTTTGGTAACATCATGAGATAAAATGCAACCTACAGAATCTTCAATTCTTATTTGTTTCATATTCTACTCTCCTAAATTTTGTCTTTATTCAAATTGTGATAAATAATTATAAGTAATATTGATATACTAAGTATAACAAATAATATAATTATAGTAGTTTTTGTTTGATTTGCTTCTATTGCATTATACATTGCCATTGGTAGAGTTTGTGTTTTTCCAGGTATATTTCCTGCTACTAAAATAGTTGCTCCAAACTCTCCTAGTGATCTTGCAAATGATAATAATATTCCACTATAAATTCCATTTTTACATAAAGGCAATATTATCTTAGTAAATATTTTAAAATCACTTGCTCCATCTAATTTACTTGCATTAATTATATCTTTGTCTATAGCAAAAATATATGTTTTTATACTTTGATACATAAGAGGCAAAGTTACTATAACAGATGCTATAATACAAGCTTGTATGGTAAAAATTATTCTTATATTAAAATATTTTTCTAAAATTACACCTATAAAACTATTTTTCCCTAAGGTTATTAGTATAATATACCCTATGGCTGATGGTGGTACAAACATAGGTAAAAGTATTAATATATCCATAATACTTTTCTTTTTATTTTTTTTATAACTGTTAAAGTATATAAAGGTTATAGATATAAAAAAAGTAATTAAAACAGATATTAATGAAACTTTTATAGATGTAATAGTTGAGTTAACTATAATATTATTCATTAATTAAAAATCCGTACTCTCTTAAAATTTCCTTTGAATATTTAGAATTAATAAACTCAATTATTTTCTTTCCATCTTCACTACTGTTTATAGGCGCTAATGTATAATTTATATTTTCATGTAAATTTTTAGGAATTTCTAATACAACTTGACTACTTTTTAAGTCTAAAGAGTCACTTTTATAAACTATACCTAAATCTACTTCTGATGTTTCAACATAATTTTTAACTGCTGATACATCTTTACCATATACTAGTTTATCTTTTATTTCATTAAATATATTTAGCTTCTCTAAAGATTCTTTTGCGTATTGTCCCGCTGGAACTGTATCAATTTGACCTATGGCCATAGTTATATCATATTTTAATAAATCTTTTAAACTTTTTATATCATATTTACATTTATCACTTTTAATTAATACTAATGAATTACTTATTGGAACATTTATTTCATCTTCCTTTACCATATTTTTTTCTACTAATTCATCCATAAAATTTTCATTGGCAGAAAAGTAAGCACATACATCTGCTCCATTTTCAATTTGACTTTTTAAAGTTCCAGATCCTCCAAAATTCATATTAACTTTTACATTATTTTCATTTTCATATTCTTTAATTATTTCATTAATTGGATTTAAAAGACTTGTAGCCACACTTATAGTTAACTCATTTTGTGATGATTTATTGCATCCAGTAAGTGCTAAAACACAAAGTATGACACTTAATAGTTTTATTTTCTTGCGCATTCTTTTGCCTCCCCAAGCAGTATTTCAATTCCATGTTTTACATCATCTAGTACAAAATCTAGTGCTTCTTTACATGCTTTAGGGCTTCCTGGTAAGTTAATTATTAGTGTATTTTGTCTAATTCCTGAGGTTGCTCTTGATAGCATAGCTCTTTTTGTAATTTGTAGACTATAAAATCTTATAGCTTCAACAATACCTAAGGCTTCTCTTTCTATTACAGATTTTGTTGCTTCTGGAGTTATATCTCTTTTAGAAAATCCTGTTCCACCTGTTGTTAAAAGTAAATTTACATTTAAGTTGTCACACATATTTATCATTTCTTTTTCTAGTAAATCTTTTTCATCTGGTAAAACTACTTTTTTTATAACTTTAAATCCATTTTGACTTACTATTTCTTCAATTACTTGTCCGCTTTTATCTTCTCTTTCTCCCCTGTAACCTTTATCGCTACTTGTTATAATTCCTACTGTAAACATTATTTACCTCCATGATGTCCACTTTAACAAATGCATATTAATTTTAGTTATAATTTATATAAACTATTATTTTAGTTTATTTTTTCTATGAGTTAAACTTCCATTATTTTTAACTAATAGTATCTCTGCCATTATTCCAAATGCTATTTCATCAACACTATTAGATGAAATATTTATGCCAACAGGTGCATATACACTTTCTAATTTTTCTATATTTATATTTTCATTTATTAAAGTTTCTTTAACTTTAATCCATTTTTTCATACTCCCTATCATGCCAATATACATTGGATTTCTATCTATTACACTTCTTAAACTAATTAAATCTCCTTCATAACCTCTAGTAGCTATAACTATATATGTATTATCATTAATAGATATATTTTTAATTATATTAGGTATATCTCCGCTATAAACTTCATCAACATTTTCAAATCTTTGTTCATTTGCAAATTCTTCTCTATCATCTATTACTATTGTATAAAAATCTAAATTCTTAGCAATTTTAAAAAGTGCTAGACCTATATGACCTCCACCTATGATTATAAGTTTAGGTTTTGGTTTAAATACTTTTATATATCCAAATGCTGTTCCACCACATTGCATACCTAAATTCCCATTGTCGTTTAAACTATACTCAAAGTTATAATCTTCTCCACTTTTTAGGCACTCAACGCATTTATTTAGAACTTTATGTTCTATCATTCCTCCACCAACACTTCCTATAGTATTCCCATTTTGAAATACCGCCATAGTTGCTCCCATTTTTCCTGGTGTTGATCCAATTGTTTTGGTTATTGTTGCTAAAGCTACTTTGTATCCATTTTTAACTTGGTTGTAAATTTCTTTTAATATTATTTCGTCCATAATTTATCTGTCCTCATGTTTTTGTTTCATATATAATATAGCTTCTAATACTCCACCAGCTATAGTTCTAGCTTTATCCGATATTGTAAAAGAGTTCTTTACTTCTTCTTTTCTTGGATCTATATCAGCTATTTTAAGCTTACTTTTTATATTACTTTTATCTCTTATTATACCTCTTAAAACACCGTCTATTGAAGCCTTAACTTCAGTGTTGTCTATATAAGCTATTGTTTCACCTTTTTTAACTATATCACCTATTTGTTTAACATTTGATATAGTACCACTAATAGGCGAATATATAACTCTTTCCTTACTTACTCCTTTTATCTCTCCTGGTATTCCCGTATTTTCTTTTGCATATCCTTTTTCTATTATTCTACCTAGGTTATGTCCTCTCATAGTTTCTATTACTATATCTACATCACAAGATGCACAAAATCCAGGTCCTAAAGCTATAGTTATAGGTGCCATAGATTTATTTGTTCCTAAGTTTTTCTTAGCAAGTATTGCATCTACTACTGCTAATGGTTTTAATGTTTTTATGTAATTTCCATAAGGGTCTATAATTATTGGAATATTTCCTTTATCTAATATGTTATATATTTCATCTATATTATTAGCTTTTTCACATACAACACCTTCTACTATAGATTTTTCATCATATATTGCTTCGCTAAAACATACTGCACGTCTTATAGACGATGGGTTTTCTATCTCAAGTATTACTACTTTAAATCCACATCTATAAAGCTTATGTATTGTACCAGTAGCTATGTCTCCACCACCTCTAACTACTATTATGTCATTTTTCATATACTGTCTCCCTTTTTAAAAGATTATTAAAATCATCTATATTATCTATATCAAATAGAGTATTTTCACAAACATCAACATATTTTATTTTATCAGAAGATTTTATAATGCTTTTTCCACCTTTATCTCCTTCTAAATTTAAAATATCTTCTTTATATTTTTTAGGATATATAACTGGATTTCCAAAACGATTTTTGTATTTGGGAATTACTATAAAACTTGTATCTTCATTAAATACATTTATTAGTTTTTCTATATCTTTTTTATCTAAAAGCGGCTGGTCTCCAACAAAAAACATATATCCTTCACTTTCTTCACAATTTTTTATTCCTAATTTTATAGATTCACTTATGCCCCTATTAGGATATTTATTTTTCACTACTTTAAAATCTAAATTTTCTCCAATTTCTTTTATTTTTTCATATTGAGTTACTATTAATTTATCTTTAAAATTACATTTAGATATAATATCTAAGGTGTACTCAATTAAAAATTTGTTATTATATTTCATAAGAAGCTTATTCTCACCCATGCGCCTAGAAAATCCAGAAGCCATTATTATCGCTGAAATCAAACTCATCATCCTTTTATATATTCATTTGTAAATATACTACCATATATATATCTATTTATATATGATGAGCTTTTACATTTTATATTTTTTATAAGATTTAATGCATTTGTTTTGTTGTTAATATTTTCTACCTTATTAATAAATAAAATCTTTTCTCCTTTATAAATCTTAAAAAGTCCATTTTTATTTAAAATAAGTTTTTCTAAATGCTCTATATTAACTTTATTAGTTGAATAATCATTGATAATATCTAAAAATCTATCAACTCTATGAATATTTTCTTCATTAATATCTAATCCTATTGAACTTATATCTACTACACCTATTGTTTTAGTTGTCTTAGGATATATTACAGGCTCTAAATCATTCCATCCTTTAAGACTTTTTTCCTTTGACCCATCACCTTCTATTATTACTATATCAAAGTAATGTATTATTTCATCTAGCATATCAAAGGTTAATCCTTTTATTTTTAAGTTATTTACTATATGATTTCCTATTACATAAACCCCATTTTTATTATTTTGTAGTATACTATGGTAATTTTCGTTTGGAAAATCATTTAACATAATTATTTCATCATAAATACTTTTGTCTGGTATATATATATGAGTTGTTGTTGTAACTAACACCTTATAGTCTTTTCTAAGTAAAGAAGAAGCAGAGTACATCAAAGATGTTTTCCCCCCTGCTCCAACTATTGTTATTATATCTTTCTTACTTGTTTTAAAAGTATCAATTAAGTTCATTTTATTATTTATTAGTCATAGCCATAAATACTTTTTCTGGTGTCATAGGTAAAGTATTTAAGTTTATTCCTAAGCCATTGTATATAGCATTTTCTATAGCTGGAGATGGTGTATTAACAACAACTTCACCTACAGATTTTGCTCCAAATGGTCCTGTTGGCTCATAACTTTCTTCAAAATCAACTATTATATTCCCTACATCTTTTCTAGTAGGCATCTTATATTGCATAAATGTATTAGATGCTAATTCTCCCCTTTGTGTATATACAACATCTTCATACAATGCCATACCTATACCTTGAACTATTCCACCCTCTACTTGTATTTTTGCTAAATTTTTATTTATAACTGTTCCACAGTCAACCACAGCTACATAATCTATTATTTCAACTTTCCCTGTTTCTTTATCTATTTCAGTTTCTACAAATCCTGCTATAAATGGTGGTGGTGAAACTGGACTTCCGTGAGTCGCATATCCTATTAATTGATTTTTATTACATCCCACAGACATATCTATAGCTAAATCTAATACTGATATTTCTTTATCTTTATTTATAGATTTTACATATTCTCCATCAAACTCAACAAAATCTTCACTTAATTCTAATCTCTGTGCTCCTAAGCTTACTATCTTATTTTTAAGTTCTGTTGCAGCTTTTACTACTGCCATACCTGTAACATAAGTAGTACTAGATGCATAAGAACCTGGATCATATGGAGATGAGTCTGTATCAGCTGAGTTTACTACTATTTTATCCATTGTAGTTTCAAGTACTTCTGCACACATTTGAGCAAGTATAGTATCACTACCTGTTCCCATATCTGTAGAACCTGTAAGTAATGTATAGTTACCATCATCATTTAACTTTATTTCTATAGATGCAGTGTCAATTCCAGCTATCCCCGAACCTTGCATAGTAAGAGCCATACCAACACTTCTTACTTTAGTAGGTGATATTTCTTTGTATGGATATTTCTCATCCCATTTTATAAGTTCCTTACCTTTTTTAATACATCTATCTAATGCAACACTATTTAATTCTTTATTGTAAGCAGGAGAAGTTTCTCCCTCTTTTATTATATTTTTTAATCTAACATCTACTGGGTCCATATTTAGTTTAGCTGCTAGTTTATTTATAGTAGATTCAACTGCAAAACATCCTTGAGTAGCTCCGTATCCTCTAAATGCTCCTGCTGGTGTTTTATTAGTATATACTACATTCCCTTTAAATCTAGCTGCATTTAACTTTCCATACATAGGCATAGTTTTCTCTCCTACTAATCCAAATGTAGTAGAAGCATGTTCTCCATATGCACCTGTATCTGATAGGGCATCTATATCTATAACTTTTATAGTCCCATCTTTGTCAGCTCCAACTTTTACATTTAATTTCATAGCATGTCTACTAGTTGTACATGTAAAAGTTTCTTTTCTATCGTATATTATTTTTGCAGGCTTTCCTGTTTTTAAAGTAACTAATGCAGTAAATATTTCAACACATGCAGTTTGCTTTCCTCCAAAACCGCCACCTATTCTTGGCTTTATAACTCTTATCTTACTTGATGGTATATCTAATGCTCTTGATAAATGTCTTCTTACATGGAAAGGTATCTGTGTAGAACTTACTACTACTAATCTTCCAGCATGGTCTAAGTAGTTATAAGCTCTGTAAGTTTCCATCATTCCATGAGATTGTGCTTGTGTATAATATGTATCTTCTACAACTACATCACATTTTGATAATTCTTCTTCTACATTACCTTTTTCATATAAATGTTTAGATACTATATTTCTTTCTCTTTCCATTCCTATATCGAAATTACAATGTACATCTTCAGTATGTATTATACTTTCATTATCTATAGCTTCTTCCATATCTATTACTGGTGTTAATACATTGTACTTAACTTTTATCATCTTCATAGCTTTTAAAGCAGTTTTTTCATCTATTGCAGCTATTATTGCTACCTCATCACCAACATATCTTACTGTTTTATCAAGTATTAATCTATCATAAGGAGATGGCTCTGGATATGATTGTCCAGCTAATGTAAACCTATTATTTGGTACATCTTTGTATGTTAATATACATTCTACTCCAGGCACCATTAATGCTCTTTTTGTATCTATTTCTTCTATAATTGCATAAGGATGAGGACTTCTTAGTATTTTTACAACTAATGCTTCTTTAGCTGCTAAGTCATCTGTGTATACTGGCTTACCAGTAGCTATTGACATTCCATCTATCTTTGCTATGCCTTTACCTACTATATTCATATTACTTTACCCCCATGTATGTTTTAATTGCTCTAAGTTGTCCCATATAACCTGTACATCTGCATAGATTTCCAGTTAAGTAATGTATTATTTCTTCTTCAGTTGGATTTTCTAGTTCTTTTTTCATTGCAAGTACTGTCATTATAAATCCAGGTGAACAGAATCCACACTGTTCTGCTCCTTCATTTACAAGTATTTGTGCAAATTCACTTGCTTCTTTTTGTAAACCTTCTATTGTAGTTATATTCTTTTTATTAGCTCTTATAGATAGTGTTGAACAAGATAATGTAGGTTTTTCATCTATCCATATACTACATAGACCACAACATCCTGTATCGCATCCTCTTTTTACACTTAGATTTCCAATTCTTCTTAATGTATCTACTAAATACTCATCATAAGAAACATCTATATCTACTTTTTTTCCATTTACATTCATTGTGATTAACATGATGATACCTCCACTAAAGCACTTTTAACTAATGATTTACATATAGCTTTTCTATATTCTTTACTAGCTCTCATATTTGAACCAAAAACTAATTCTTCACAAGCTATTTCACTTGCTTTTAATATATTTTCTTCATTTAATATATTATTTGATATAAACTCACTTGCTTCTTTAGCTATTGTAGCCCTTTGAGGTCTAGCACCTACACATATTTTAAAGTTGTTATCATCTTTTGATATTGCTAAGTTTAATATTGGATAATCACTTCTTGAATTTCTCATACATTTATATATAGATTTAGAATTATTTTTCTTTATATGTACTTTAACTAATATATCTTTTTCGTATTTTTGATTTAAAAACTCTTCTAATTTTACTTTTCCACCTTTATATAATTCTACCTCTGTATCTAAAGATAATAATGCTACTATTAAGTCAGAAAATCCATATTTAGAAAATACACTTGCCCCAACTGTAACTACATTTCTAAATTGAACTCCAATTATATCCTTAACGCAATTTCCTATAACTCCATTAAAGTATTTATTTAATATCGGGCTAACTTCTAAATCTCTTAATGTAGTCATAGCTCCTATTTTAATATAATCTGAAGTTTCTTCTATAAGGTTTAAATTTAAATTTGATAAATCTATACCAGTGCCTATTCTTTTTTCACCCATTCTAAGAAAAGCACTTCCCCCTATAACTATATTATTTTTCCTCTTCATAAGTATTTCATAAGCTTCTTCAAGTGACTGAGGTTGCACTAATTCCATTAGTGTAAACATAATATGTCCTCCTATAAACTATATTTTGTCATTATTTATATACAATAACTAATCTGAATACTTTATAAAATGCATGTATTAAATATTAAACAACATATCTAACGCATGCATATCATTTTTAAATATAATATTAATTTAAGATAAATATTTTTACATTTATGCTTTAACTAAGTCGTCAGATAAGTCAATGTTTTCTGATATAAATTCTTCTTTAGGTAATACTATATTAAGTATTACTGCTAATATTGCAGGTAATACAGTTTTAGATTCACCAAATATCAATTGAATAGATTCTGGGAAAGAATCAAAAAATCCAGGTACATAAGCTACCCCTAATCCTAGCCCTAATGATACTGCAAGTATCATAGTATTTCTTTCTGTTAATTTATCAGTAGTTATTAATTTTATACCACTTACAACTATCATAGAGAACATAACAATAGAAGCTCCCCCTAATACACTAGATGGCATTAAAGATAAAAGTGCGCCAACTTTAGGGAATATTCCTGCTAATATCAATATACATGCACCTGTTGCAACAACGAATCTATTTACTATCTTTGTCATCGATACTATTCCTACATTTTGACCAAAAGATGTATTAGGTAATACATTAAATATTGCTCCCATAAGACTACCTAAGCCATCAGCAAGTACTCCGCCTATTATTTCCTTCTCCTTAGCTTCTCGATTAAGCCCAGAGTTTGTTATTGCTGTTATATCTCCTATAGTTTCTACAGTTGAAACCATATATACAAATATCATAGCGATTATAGCATCTATGTGAAATGCAAATCCTAGCTTAAATGGTACTGGTACAGATAAAAGTGGTGCTTGTGATAAAGAAGAAAAATCTATTTTCCCCATAGGTATAGCTACTATGTAACCAACCACTAATCCTATAAGTACTGATGATATACTAAGCATTCCTTTAGTGTATTGCTTAAAAAATATTACTGTTATTAATACTATTGTCCCTAATAATAAATTTGATGGTGATGCAAAATCACTTGCTCCAACTCCACCTGCAAAATAGTTAACTCCCGTTGGTAAAAGGGAAATCCCCATAGTTAAAACTACTATTCCTGTAACTACTGGTGGAAAATACTTTCTTATATGTTTAAGTACAACTCCTCCTACTAACATTTGAAAAATCGCACCTACTAAACAAGCCCCTAATATTCCTTGAATACCATATTTTGTTCCTATTGCTGTAGCTGCTGGAACAAATCCAAAACTTGTTCCCATTACTATAGGTAACTTTGCTCCTATTGGTCCAACAGGATAACATTGTATTAATGTTACTATACCAGATACAAACATTGCACATTGAATTAATGATGTTTTAGTTTGTAAATCTAAGTTTAATATATTTGAGATTATTATAAGTGGTGTAACATTACCAACAAACATAGCTAATATGTGTTGTAATCCCAATGGTATTGCTTGTGTTAAACTTGGTCTTCCATCTAACTGATAAATAATTTTTTTGTTCATAAAATTCTCCCCATTAAAAATTAAAATATTTATTAGTCCCTTTTAGTTGTTTGTTATATTTTTAATTATATATTTATTGTTATATTTTTACAATAGTTTATCGAACATTTTTATTTTTTTTAATGTTTTTATACGCTACTTTACCGTACTATTGTTATTAAACATAGTTTTAAAAAAAGAAAATAAGTAAAATCACTATAACTCCAATTTAATCCTGTCTATAAAATTAACAATCATTTTTTAATTCAAATAAAAATATTAAATTTAATACTAATATATTTTCTAAAACAAGCCAATAATTTATAATTTATTTGCATTATTATTTTATAAAAAATTCGCTACTCTTGAGCGACGTGTCGGCGAAGCACTTCATGTCGCCAACGATATGACACTCGCTACCGTTTCGGTAACATCCGTTGCTTGAGCCACTGCGTGGGCGAAGCATTTCAAAATGTCATTTTTTATGTTTCTGAAGTTATTGATATTATTTATATTTATAAGTTATCCATAAAAATTTTCATATCATAATTTCCTTGTACGTAAAATAAAAAAACACATCAATTTAATAATCAATGTGTTTTTACTTCATTCTTTAAATTATTATACCTTCAAAATGATCTACTTCATGTTGAATAATTTGTGCTGTAAATCCAATAAATACTTGTTTATGTTTCTTAAAGTTTATATCAAAGTATTCAACTTCTATCTTTTCATATCTTATAGTTTCTCTAAATCCTGTTAATGACAAGCAACTTTCTTCTGTTTTGTATGGCATTTCTTTTTTTAATATAATTGGATTTATCATAGGAATTATTGTATCCCCTACAGTAAATACTAATATACGCTTTTTTATTCCTATCATATTTGCAGCCATTCCTACACATGAGTCTAAATTCGCTCTTAATGTATCTATTAAATCATTTACAACTTCTATATCATCTTTTGTTGCAAGCTCTGATTTTTGCTCTAAAAATACTATATCTTTTACAATTTCTTTTATCACTTTAATGACAACCTTTCTAATTTTTATATTATTCTTTTCAAATTTTAATTATATATTATTTAACACATACTTACTATCTTTATCAAAAACTTATTTTTAATAAAATATTTTTGAATATACTTTTAATATTGTCTTGATACTTTACTTTCCTCTAAGACATATAATATAAATAGAAAAAGTGATATTACATAGAATAACATTTATAAAGTATATCAACTTATATAGAGCCCTATATTTATACTTTTGGACATTTGTCCCTAACTTTAGTTTCATATCTTGTATATGATAATTAATGTGATATAATTAATTTACTTTATTTATTTAACTTACTTAATAAGGAGAATTAAAATGAACAACTTATCTTATTTTTTAGATACTTGTCCTAATTATATAAAAAATAATTTTATAAACATCTCTTTTAATACATTTGACAAAATTCTTATACAAAATGAAGCTGCAAGGTATGTGTATATAATAAGAAAAGGAAAAGTCAAAGTCTATTCACTAACACATACTGGAGTTAAATATCTAGAGAGAATTTATTGTGAAAATGATTTATTTGGTGAATTAGAAGTATTTGCTGATAAGCCAATATTAAACTATGTAGAGGCACTTGAGCCTTGTGATGCAATTAAAATTTCTAAAGAATCTTTTTTAGAATGGATTAAATCTGATAGTGAATTTTCTTTATATGTACATGTCCAGCTTTCTAAAAAAATGTATCATACTTCTATTAATAGTAAGGCAAACATTGCTTATTCTTTAAAATATAGACTTCTCTTCTTTTTATGGAAGTTTTTAGATGAACATAATTTAGATACTGTCCATAAAGACATACTAGTAGAAGGTGTTGGTTCAAATATTAGAAGTGTTAATCGAATTATTAAAGAGTTAGTAGATGAAAATTTTGTTGAATATAATAAAGGATTTGTTAAAGTAGTGGACATGAATAAGCTTGTTGATATAATTTTCTCCTCTAATGATAATAACTTATTAGGCATTGTTAATGAAAAACATGGAGGTAAACTATGATAGATACAAAATTATTAATAGAAAAAGCATTTGAAGCTCAAAAATTTTGCTATACACCATACTCAAATTTCAATGTAGGTGCAGCTTTACTTGGTGCTAACGGCAAAATTTATCAAGGCTGTAATATAGAAAATGCTGCATATACTCCAACAAATTGTGCTGAAAGAACTGCTTTCTTCAAAGCAATTTCTGAAGGTCAAAAAGAATTTACTGCAATTGCAGTTGTAGGAAATAAAGAAGGTGTAAAACAAGGAGAAGGAGACTTCTGTGCACCTTGTGCTGTATGTAGACAAGTTATGGCTGAGTTTTGTGATTTAAAAACTTTTAAAGTGATTATTGCAAAAAGCACAGAAGAATACTTAGAATATACATTAGAAGAACTTTTACCATTAGCATTTACAGGTAAAAATTTAGATTAAAATAAAAAAGTAGTTATTAGTTATAACTGATAACTACTTTTTTGTTTTAAATCAAACTCTTATGTAAATAATAATATTATTTAATTTACATACTATCTCTATAAATGCTAAGACTGTATAGATTTATAAAGTTATTATTAGATTTAGTTTTTTAAATTTAATTATGTATTTTATTTAAAAATATATTAATATTTTTCTATTTTTTACATTTTTATATATTTTACTACTTTTAAAAATCGTTTTTTTAGTGTATCTTTATTATGTTAAAATAAAATTGTAAGAGGATAATGCAAAATGAACGAAACAAATTTAGTCCAATCAGTGGATCGAGCCTTAAGGATTATAGAGTTTTTAGCTGAGAATCCAACAGGAGCTGGTATTACCGAGATTTCAAAGTCATTAGGATTAAGTAAAGGTACTGTGCATAGGCTAATATCAACCCTTAAGGAAAGGGATTTCGCTTACCAATCTAGTAATACTGAACTGTATAGATTAAGCTATAAAATATTATACTTATATAATTGTATAAGTAATAATATTGATATGTTTAAGGTTTCAAGACCTATAATAAGAAAATTTGCAGATAAAGTTGATGCCACAGTTCATTTGGCTACTTTAGATGAGAAACGTTCTAATATAGTTTACATTGATAGAATAGAGCCAATGAATTCTCAAAAACCATTTGTAATGTCATCAAGAGTTGGAAAAAAAGCACCTTGCTATTGTACTGCTGCTGGAAAGATGTTACTTTCTCAATATAGCGATGATGAAATTCGAGATATAATGAAGGGCGAAGAATATAAAACTTATACAGACAAAACTATAAAAAATATTGATGAATTTTTAGAAGAAATACATAAAGTAAGAAAACAAAGATATGCACTTGATGAAAATGAGTATGACCACGGAATAATATGTATATCGATTCCTATTTATAACTCAAATGGTAAAATTGATTTTGCTATGAGTGTCACAGGCTTAATTCTATATACTAAGGCTGAAGAACTTATTAACTTAAAAGATCAACTTGATGAAGTTTCTAGAAAAGTAAGTAATGCTATAAACTATATTTAGAAATTAAAAATAGACCTTTAAGGTCTATTTTTAATACTTTATAAACTCTTTATATTCATTTTAAAATTATTTAAAAAATTTACCTTATTTACCTTAACAAAAATACCTTAAGAGAAATATTTTAAATTAGTTTTTATATTTTAATTTTGATAATTTATATCTTGAGTTTCTAAATATGGGAATACTTTTATTTCTGTTGCATCTAAATCTTCTTTATGCATATCAATAGCATTTATTCTATTATTATTATAGTTTCTGTAATAATAAATACCTTTTTCTTGATCCATACATGAAGAATATCTAGTTAAGTCTTCCATCCCATCTCTTGTTATAACGCCACCTTTTACCATTTTTACATAATCAAGCATATGGAAAAATTGAGTAACAGCAGTTGTGTCATTTTCTATAGATGGCATATGAGCTCTAATATATGCTATTCTTACAAATCTTGAAACAGATTCAAAATCTCCAGGAATTCCTAATGTACCTGCACCCACTCCTAAAGGTGTTAATTCTTGATTACTCCATTTAACATCTTTTGGATGATTTGGAGTTATATACATGTATTCGTTTAAATTTGTTATATGCCAATCAAAGGTTGGATTATTAGTCATTACTCCAACAGTGTTATCATGAACTGCAAACTTTTCTTTAGTTTTTTCAACAACTATTGATTTACCAGTTTTATCAACAATCATCCAATGAAGTGTTGGTAGTGGTGTTTTTTCATTTATAGGTACTTTTACTAGTTCTAAATCCTTTATAGCATCTTTAACTTCATCTACTGTTTCATGATTAGCTAACACCCAATGTATAAAGTCATAAGGTGCAATATTTTTTTTGCCTGGTACTATTTCTTCTTCTACATAAGAATATCCATCAAAGTTTAACCCTGCACAGGCTAGTCCTTTTTCATTCATAGCATCAGCTATTGCTGGATGATTATCAATTATTGCACCTATTCCAATAATAGCATATTTAGTTTTTACCATATCTTTAGTTACTTTATCTTTAAATTGATGATTTCTTGGAATAATTAACACTGATTGGTTGAAATCATAAGCTAAATCCATATTTCTCCCAAAAAAATTATGTCCTTCATTTGATTTTATGCTTAATGATGTACACATATTTTCACCTCATATTTATATTTATACTTGTTATTTATTATCTATATTTTTTATTTAAATATTCATATCTAAATTCAATTAATCATTTCTTTGTGCTAGTTAAAATTAATAAAGACCACTTACTCTTAATAAAAGTAAGTGGTCTTTATTAAAATTTAAAAATATTCATTTTCAATTCCTTCTTTATATTTTTTCTCTCTATAATCCTTGTTATAAGCAGTGTCTTTAAACTCATCTACTTTTTCAATATCAAAGAATATTTCTCTATATTTTTTTCCATCTGTAATAGATACTATCCAACAACGTGTTACTTCATGTGAATCTGATAGTTCTACACAATAAGCTTTAAGCTCATCTTTTATATTGCTCATATATTCACATACTCTTGGTATATAGTATTTAAAATTATGTTTATCTAAAAAATTTATTGCCTCTTCTCTTGTATCGAAATTATATTCTTTCATATATTTCTCCTTCTAAAATTATATATTTTTTTATTTATATATTTATTATGGCTTATTTTCTAAAATATTTTCACGGTTAATCATATTAAAATTATTAGTTAAGTTAACTCGTTGTGCTAGTTAAATTTAATCATTGAAAATCCTAGGTTTTACTATATGAAACTACAGTAGTCAAAAAACTATATATAGTATTTTCAATATATTTAGCGATTAACTAGCACAACAGATTAAGTTATTGAATTTATATATGTGAGAATTTATAAATAAAAACCATATTGACTATCTAATCAATATGGTTTTCATTTATTTAATGATATATGCTATTTATGCAAAACATATTGTTTCAAAGTAATCTTCTAATTTTACTGGACCATTTAAAACTTCTTTTCCTACATACATACTATTATCTTCTTTTGTCATAATACTCCATTTAACTAAACTAATACAACCACATTCAATCTCTATAGCTGTAATAGCTGCTGGATGTATACAACTCCCTGAGTTGAAATACATTGCTTCATCTAAGTTAGCAAAACTAGGTCTATGAGTATGACCTGTAATTAACATTACGTTATTATCTTTTGACCATGTAGTAAGTTTTTGTTCTATTTTATTTTTCTTTTTATAATTTTTAGCTGCTCTTGTAGGATCATTAAATCCCCATATCTCTAGTGGTCTCCATATATATCTAACTAAAAATCTACCTACTTTCCATAGTCTATCATTAATCAAATCTCCTTGATGCCCATGTACAAGAAATATTCGTTGTTTACTATTATATTCATTTTCTAGGATTATCCCTTCATATGCTTTTATACAATTAAATAATGGAAAATTTTTTTTTCTTGTTCCACAATAGTATCCATTATAATGGCACTCTAAAAATTTTTTATTTCTTTTTTGCATATCATGATTTCCATAAATCATATACATTCTATTTGATTTATAAAATTTAGATAGTAACTCAAATACATTACTGTGTACCTCAATAATTTGTTCCATACATCTATTTTCCCAAAGTTCATCTCCCTCACCTAGTTCTATATAAGTAAATCCTTTTTTATAATAATCGTTAAGTGCTGCAAAAAATATATTTTGATTTTTCAGAAAATTATCTCCAGAGTTTCCACTACCTCTATGACAATCACTCATTATAACGAATTTTGAAGAATAGTCATATTTGAAGAATAGTCATAGGGGATAACTTTTGAATTTTCATAGATATTAGATAAACGTCTATAAGTGTTCATTACTGCTCATCTCCATTTATATAAAATAAATTTAATTTATAATATTTTTGTAGTTTTTATTGATAAACTGTATAAAAGATGTTGTTAATTTATTATAAATATAATACATTTGTTTTCCTTGTAGTCAACATCTTTATAAAATATATTTCATATTATTATATTTATATATATCATTTTTTGTTACATTTTTAATTTTTAAGTTGTAAAATATTCATGTGTAGAATAAAACAGTGAAAATTGTAAATCATATTTATTTTTATTAGTATATTTTTTGCAAATTTTAAAAGTGGGCATAATTATTAACAATCATGACCACTCTTATCTAATATTTATATAAATCTTTTTCTGTCTAATTTAAAAATTATTCCTAGTGCTACATAACATATAGCTATTACTAATACTCCATAGCCCATAGATATTCCTATATTAAATTCTTGCATATTAGTTATAATAGAAATTGAAATAGGTCTATTATAAACACCATAAAGTAATGCTGACATTGTATACTCTCCAATCGTACGAATAAATACCAGTATAGCTCCTGAAATTATTCCTGGCATCATATTTGGAATTATTACATTATAAAATGTTTTTAACTTTCCAGCACCTAAACTCCTTGATGATTCTTCTAAACCTAAATTTATTAATTTCATAGCTACCTCATTAGATGAAAATAATAGAGGTAGTGCATAAATTGTATATGCTATAGGTAAAATATAAAATCCACCTATTAATGATTTATTAAAGGCAAATATACTTTTTTGATTAAATGTATTAATAAGATTTACTGCAATTGCACTTGCTGGCATACTCCAAGGTAGCATTATAATAAATTTAGCTAATCTATTATGTATATTATTGTTTTTAGTTACCACGTATGCTACTGGTACTGTAATTATTAATCCTGCTATAACTGCCATTAAAGACATTTTCAAACTATTTAACATAGGCTTAAGTACACGCGATTTTTCAAAAATCATCTGATAGTTTTCAATTGTAAACTCTCTAGGAAATATATCTGTCATAATTGAATGAGTAGTTACAAATGATAAATATACAATAGTTATTATAGGAAGTATAATCATAATAATTTGTATACCAATAATAATCTTACATACAAATGTAAATAGGGTATTTTTTCTGTTGTTAGTTCTAAAACTCTGAGCTTTTAAAGATGCCACTACTCCATATTTTTTACCATAATACTGTAATAACATCATAAATGAAATACCCATTAATAGTAAAATAATTACTTGTATAGATGCTATGTCCATATAATTATTGGCTTTAGATCTAACAATTTGAGTACTTAATACTTTAAATCCTCCACCTATAAGGTTTGGTGCTGAGAAAGAACTAATTCCCGATGCAAATGTTACAATTGTTGATGTTATTACAGCAGGTGTTATAACAGGCCATATTACATCAAAGAAAACTCTTATTTTAGATGCTCCCATCCCTCTTGCTGCTTCAACTGTTGAGTAATCAACATACTTAAGAGCAACATATACATTTAAGTAAAAATATACATACTGAGTATATGCAACTACAAATAAAATTCCTTTTAATCCACTAAATTCATAATGTACTTTTATAAATGGAAATAACATTTCTATAGCTTTTGTAACTATTCCAGTTTCTCCATATAATTGAATACATGCAATTACTAAAATTACTCCTGGAATCATCATTGGACTCAATAATAAAATATGTATTAATTTTTTATACTTATCACAAATAAAAGTCATATATAAAGCAAGTGCTATTCCCATAACTGAACATACAATAATAGAGCCTAATCCTAAAATAAAAGTATTACTAACTACCCTTATATTATTGCTATTTGAAATATATTCTTTGAAAACATCAAAAGAATATGCACCTTCACTTTGGAAAGCTTGTATAAATGTATTACATATTGGTAAAACAATATATCCTATTAATAACCAAAATAATATACTGTATAAAATAAAAGAAAGTATGTTTTTAATTGTAAATTTATAATTTTTTATTCTTTCTATCATACTACTCACCTTGTAATACTCCTAAGTATCCCATATCCCCTATTTTAAATTTATCACTATTGTTAAGTCTATTAAGTTCAGTTACTTCATATTTTTTACCATTATTACATACTGTGTATTCTATAATTGGTCCTAAGAATTTTTTATTTTCTATTTTTACTTTTATAAATCCACTTTCATTAGTATTCTGTAATAATACCATTTCCTCAGGACGTTTATAAATATAAGGTTTTTCTTCTTTTTCAAGTCCAAAGTTAGCATAGTCCTTTTTTTCAATACAATTAGAAGTACCTACAAAATTTGCTACAAAATCATTTGTTGGATTTTTATAAACTTCCATTGGAGTTCCAATTTGAAGTACTCTGCCTTTATCCATAACTGCTATTTTATCAGAAATAGCTAATGCCTCTTGTTGATCATGAGTTATAAATAAAGTTGTGATACCTATTTTTTGTTGTATCTCTCTAATTTCTTCTCTCATCTTTACTCTTAAAGCTACATCAAGGTTAGACATTGGTTCATCTAATAAAAGCATTGTAGGTTCTATAGCTAGTGCCCTAGCTATTGCTACCCTTTGTTGTTGTCCACCAGATAACTCATCTATTCTTTTCTTTCTATAATCTTTCATTCCTGCTAACTCTAAGTATTTTTCACATTTTTCTGCTATTACTTTTTTAGGTAGCTTTTTTATCTTTAATCCATAAGCTACATTTTCTTCTACAGTCATATTAGGAAATAGTGCATAATTTTGAAATACTGTTCCCATATTTCTATGCTCTGGTTCTAAATTTGTAATATCTTTATCACCAACATATATACTTCCAGATAAAGGTTTAATAAATCCACCTATTATTCTTAAAATAGTTGTTTTTCCACAACCAGAAGGACCTAGTAAAGTAAAAAACTCACCTTCTTTAATTGAAATATTAACGTCATGTAATACTTGTTCTTTCCCATAATAATGATTAATTTCTTTTAACTCTATATTTTTCATTTTGTATTCCTCTTAATTTAACTAATTATTTATAAATATCTAAATATACACATGATGAATCATCATGTACTTTAAATCTAGGATATTCAACTCCATTATCATCTGATTTTTCAAATTCTCTAACTTTTTTATAAATATAGTCTATACCTTCTGTATTAGCTAAGTTTATTATTTCTTCCTTACTAAATATACCATATCTGTCATGTGCACACGAGAAACCATCACTTGTCATCATAATTTTGGTATTATCCTTTATATCAATAAATCCACTTACACAGTTATCAATAGCTTCTTTAGAAAATTCTAATGACCAGTATCCTCCTATAGTATTTTTCTTAAGTCTATTTTCTATTATAATGTGCATTACCTTGGCTTTTCTCTCATTAAAAGTCATATTTTTAGAGTTTTCTATTTCTGCCATATAGTCATATACTTTTTTATCAAGTTTAGATATTGCATCATCTTTAAAAGTTTCAACTATCCCTTTATTATCAACAAGTAAAGTACAATCTCCTAAAATTAGATACTCTATTTTATCTTCATAAAACTTTACTAAAGAACATGCACAAGAAGGAAAATCTAATGATTCTACTTTATTATCACCTATTAATTTGTAATACTCTTTTGTTATTTCATCAATACCATCTTTCATAATTTCTTTTAAACTATCATTTCTCTTCATATTTTCATGAAGATATTTATTCCACCAGTTTACATACCATTTAGCATCACTTTCATTTGAAACTAAATTTTTATTATTTAATCCTGTAGCTCCATCAAGGACCCATGCTCCATAAGGTGATAAACCTATAATATCTTCATTAAAATTTGCACTACCCTTGTTACATAATAATTTATAGTCGTTTATCTTTAATTCCATTTTTATCTCCTTACTTTTATTAATTATATTTTTAATTTTAACTTAATTATAAGAAATTCGATACTCTCATATCATAATTTCCTTATACGTAAAATAGTGAGGAAAAACTCCTCACTATTTATATATAATATTAAATTATTGTTTTTCTACTTTATTACTATCTATTATATCAGTTTCCCACTTTTCAATCCACTTAGATTGATTTTTTCCTATTACATCCCAATCTACATCCATAGCTTTGTAATCTGTTGCCATCCAAGCTGGAGAATCTTTTAATGCTGAGTCTAATGTTGGTATACGGTTAAAGTCATTAGCTATCATAGCTTGTACCTTAGCACTTCCAACAAAATCTACAAATTTAGCTGCTGAATTTGGATGTGGTGCATTTTTTAAAGCTGCTACACAGTCTGTTATTACTACTGAACCACTTTCTGCATCTACAATTTCTAGAGGCATTTTATTATTTTCTTTATTATCTATTATATCACTTAATACTGCTATAGATATAGCTGCTTCACCCTTACCTATTGCTGAATACATAACACTTCCACTATTGTAGTAATTTTTTATGTTTTTATCTAAATCTGTAAGATACTTCCAAGCTGCATCTTCATTTTTAGTTTTTATATTATTTTCTATTAGCGCACAAACTGTAGAACGCATAGATGAAGATAATGAATCTCTAGTAACTATTAAGTCCTTGTATTCTTCTTTTGTTAAATCGCTCCAATCTTTTGGTGCTTTGTCAGCTGATAATAAGTCCTTGTTATAGAACATCATTACTGGGGTTTTTATAGTTCCATACCAATATCCTTCTGAATCTTTGAAAGATTTATCTAACTCATCTTTCCATTGAGGTTCAGTTTTTTCATATAATCCTTCTTCTTTTAATTGCATATATGTAGATGTATCTCCTCCAAACATTACATCAGCTTGTGGATTATCTTTTTCACTTCTAACACGATCTGCTAGTTCACCTTTTAAGTTTATAAATTCAACATTAATACCTGTTTCTTTTGTAAATTCATCCGATATTGCTTCTAGCATTTCTTCTTTATGTGTAGTGTATACTACTACTGTATCTTCTAATTTTTCATTTTTTGATACATTTTCTTTATTACTACAAGCAACAAGTGATAAGGACATTGCTGCTGTTAATAACGCAACTGTTATTTTCTTTTTCATATTGATTCCTCCATTAATATTGTACTTACCTATTTTAAATATTATTGTTTTTATGGTCAACCAGTTAATGCCAATTCATGTTATCATTTTTTTCTATAATTATTTATATTATTATTGTTTTTTTCTATATTAATTTGTTATTTTTAAAATATTTATTCATAAATATTAAATAATCCTTTAACTCTTTTATAGTTTTCCAAAACCTTATTATTCCAATATTTTTACTAATTTATTTTTAGTTTATATAAGTTATATATTTTTTTTAAATTTAAAATATTTATTTGGTAATATATCATCTTTATGAACCTAGCTAAATATAAAGTTTTGTATAGTATAACTAATTACAGTTAAATAAATATATAAAACTTGTTGCAAACTAAAATAAAATCTACTACTATCTAATAATATAGAAATTAAATATTAATGTAATAGAGGCGCAATTAAAAAGAGTAGTATTTTGGAGATAGACAAATCTGTGAAAACTTATGAAAGGGTTAATTGCCGAAGCAAATACATGTCAAAGTATTTAGCTGGTACTTAATTTAATAAATTAAGTACTCTCACTTTTTTAAGTGGTGGAGCTATTATAATTTAAACCTAGGATTTTAAAGATCTTTCATGTCTTTTTATTGAACCTCTATTTACATTATAAAAAATAGGGGGTATTTTCATGTCTCAATTTATTAATGCTTTAAATGATTTTATCTGGGGTCCTCCTCTGATAATATTAATGTTAGGCACAGGTTTATATTTTACAATTGGTTCAAAGTTTTTCCAAATTAGGTATTTTAACTATATTATGAAGCAAACCTTAGGTAAAATATTTAAAAAGCAAGATGAAAATAATGCAGAAGGTGTACTTAGTCCACTTGAAGCAGTATCTACTGCAATAGGTGGTTCTGTTGGTTTTGGTAATATTGCTGGTGTTGCAACTGCTATAGCAATGGGTGGTCCTGGTGCTACTTTATGGATGTGGATTACTGCGTTTTTAGGTATGATTCTTAAACAAGTTGAAGTAACTTTAGCTGTTTATTATAGAAAAAAAGATGAAAATGGAGATTCTTATGGTGGTCCAACTTATTATATGGAAAGAGGTTTAGGAGAAGAAAGAAATTTTAAATATTGGAAAGTACTTGCAACAGTATTTGGTTTTGGAATATTCTCTACTTTCTTTATAACTGCAAGTAACTATACTATTTCTGAAGTTGTAGCTTCTACATTTAACATTAATCAAATGGTGGCTAGTTTATTAATTGTTATATGTACATACCTAATGATTTGGAAAGGTATGAAATACTTAGGAAAAATATTTACTAAACTTATTCCAATAATGAGCATAAGTTATCTAATTTTTGGATTAGTAATAATATTTATAAATTATAAAAATATACCACAAAGCTTTATGCTAATATTTAAAGGAGCTTTTACTGGAACTGCTGCTGTTGGTGGATTTGTTGGTGCAACTATTTCCAAGGTAATATCTACAGGTATGGCAAGAAGTGTATATTCTAATGAAGCTGGTTGGGGAACTTCTCCAATGGTTCATGCTTCAAGTCAAACAGTTCATCCTGTTGAACAAGGTCTATGGGGTTCTTTTGAAGTATTTGTTGATACTTTTATAGTATGTACTATCACTTCTTTAGTTGTAATTGTTACTGGTGAATGGTCTAGTGGTGTTGAAAGTGCTACTTTAACACTTAATGCATTTTCTACAGGCTTAGGTGTATTTGGTACTTACTTCTTAACTATAACTATGTTAGTATTTGGTCTTACAACTTCATCTGGATGGTATGTATATTATGAAGTTGTATTAAGACATTTATGTAATAAAAATATAAAATTAAAAAATACAGTACTTAAAATATTTAAATACTTCTATCCTCTACCTGGGCTAATTATGACTTCATATATACTTTATGTTGGAGATATAAGTATATGGACATTTGTTGATATAACAAGTGGTATACCTACTTTTGTAAACGTATTGGTTTTATTAGTATTATCTAAGCAATATTTTGTACTGTTAAAAGATTACAAAGCAAGATATTTAGGTGTAGGTAAAGTAGATAAAAATACAAAGTTATTTTATGAGGATATAAAAGGAGAGAAAAATGACGCATATTTATTATAATGGAAAAGTATTCACAGGAGATGAAAATCTTCAACAAGCATTTGTAGTTGAAAATAAAAAATTTATATATGTAGGAAATAATGAAGAAGCTCTTAAATATAAAGATGAAAACTCTACTTTAATTGATTTAAAAGAAAAGTTTGTATGCCCTGGATTTAATGATTCTCATATGCATGTTTTAGGTTATGGATATTCTTTAAAAATGATAAATTTAGCTAGAAAAACTTCTTCTTTAGAAGAAATGAAAAATGCAATAAAAGAATATATAAACTCTAATAAATTAAGAGAAAATGAGTGGATATGTGGTAGAGGTTGGAACCACGACTACTTTAATGATGTCAATAGATTTCCAACTAAAGATGACTTAGATGAAATTTCAACAGAATATCCTATATGTATAATAAGAGCTTGTGGTCATGTTTGTGTTGTAAACTCAAAAGCACTAGAATTAGCTGGTATAAATAAAAATACCTTACAAATTGAAGGTGGCCAATTTGATATAGATGAAAATAATGAGCCTAATGGTATATTTAGAGAAAATGCTCTTAATTTAATCTATAATAAAATACCAAAGCCAGATAAAGAAGATATAAAAAATATGATATTAAAAGCATGTGAAAGCCTAAACTCTTACGGGGTTACTTCTGCTCAAACTGATGACTTTATAGTATTTCCTGGTGTTGACTATGAAGTAATAATAAATGCATACAAAGAACTTGCAAACGAAGGAAAACTTACTGTAAAAATATATGAACAAGCACAACTTGCACAAAAAGAGGAATTAGAAAGCTTTTTATCTAAAGGATACACTACAGGTGTTGGTGATGATTATTTTAAAATAGGACCACTTAAATTATTAGGTGATGGATCATTAGGAGCTAGAACTGCTTATTTAAATGAACCTTATTCTGATGATAATAGTACTTTTGGAATATGTACTTATACTCAAGAACAATTTGATGAAATGGTTGAAATTGCTCACAAAAACAATATGCAAGTAGCTATACATGCCATAGGAGATAAGGCTATGGATATGGTTGTTAACTCTATAGAAAAAGCTTTAGATAAATCTCCAAGAGATAATCATAGACATGGTGTTGTTCATTGTCAGTTAACAACTAGTGATTTACTAAATAGATTTAGAGATTTAAATCTTCATGCTTATGTTCAATCTATATTTTTAGATTATGATATTAATATAGTTGAGGATAGAATTGGAGTTGATAGAGCTAAAACTAGCTATAACTTTAATACTTTATTTAATGAAACTACTATGAGTAATGGGTCTGACTGCCCTGTTGAGTTACCTAATGTACTTAATGGAATTTACTGTGCTGTTACTAGAAAAACTTTAAATGGTAAAGGTCCATTTTTACCTAATCAAGCACTTAGTGTTAAAGATGCAATACTTTCTTTCACAAGAAATGGTGCTTATGCTTCTTTTGAGGAAGATGCAAAGGGTGATATAGCTGTTGGTAAAGCTGCTGATTTTGTATTGTTAAGTGATAATCTTTTAGGTATTGATGTTGATAAAATAAAAGATGTTAAGGTTTTAAATACTTTCTTAGATGGTAAGTGTGTATATAGTTTAAGTTAACAAAAATTCGCTTTGCTTGAGCGACGTGTCGGCGAAGCACTTCATTTCGCCAACGATATATCCTCGTGGCTACTTTGAGCAACGTGTTGGCGAAGCATTTTGGATACATCCGTTGCTCAAAATACCCTGTTTAAGTTTTGACAGGGTATTTTTGATTTTATTTAATAGCACTTTTTGCAATCTTTCAGTTACTTTTAACCATTTATTTGTTATTTAATGTTCTCTATAATTAAATTATAGTAATTGATAATTAATAAAAGTAGTTGAAAGGTGATATATATGATTAAAGAGATAAATGATACTATAGATTTTATTATGAAAAATGATCCAGCTTCAAAAAGTAAACTTGAGGTACTTCTTTTATATCCTGGATTACATGCAGTGATTGGTCATAAAATTTCTAATTTTTTATATAGGAAAGATCTATTTTTTAGTGCTAGATTAATATCTCAGATGTTTAGATTTTTCACTAATATAGAAATCCATCCTGGTGCTCAAATAAATGGAACTTTATTTATAGACCATGGTGTAGGTATAGTTATTGGTGAAACTGCTATTATAGGAAATGAGGTTACTATTTATCATGGAGTTACTTTAGGTGGTACTGGTAAAGAAACTGGTAAGAGACATCCTACTATTGGAAATGGTGTAGTAATTGGTGCTGGTGCTAAGCTTCTCGGATCTATAGAAATAGGTAATAATGTTAAAATTGGTGCTAATTCTGTAGTTTTAAAAAGTATTCCTGATGGATGCACTGTTGTTGGTACCGAGGGTAGAATAGTTAAGAGACCTAATAGCAAAAGTATATTATCTGATTGTTAGATAGTATAAGAAATGTTTGAGATTAATAAATAAGTAAATAGTGTTATTTAATATTACTGGAATTTTTAAGTTCCAGTAAGATTTTTATTTATAAAAATGATCTATAGATGCCTGCCCTGCTGCAATACAAATACATACAAAATATATCTTAAGTGCTAATTTAATACTTTTTTTATTGAACCAATCAATTATGTTAATAATACCTGTATTCATTACAAAATTAAAATACTTCTGTTCATCTATATTTAAGTTTTTTTCATTTTTCTTAATAGCTTTTTCCATCTGTTTGATCGTAAAATCATACTCGCCATTTTCATTTTGCTCTAAACCAAACTCTTTTTCTAGATATTCATATATAACATTTTTATTGTAATAGTTATCTAAGGTATCTTCCATAAAATTCGTAATATGTATAAATAGTTTTACTTTTATAGGTGCAACTAATATTTTTATTTTGCTTATTAATCCTAAAGTAAAAAGAATTAACGTTATGTCTATAAGCAGTTTTATTATTTTTGTGTAGTCTATCATTTATGTCCCCCATATTAAGTGTTATGTTTTCATCTAAATATTATATCATTTAATATTTTATTTTCTAAGATAAACTTTATAAGTTATAAATAAGCATATTAACATTATAATGTAAAAATAAATTTACTTATTACAAAAAAGGTTGCCTTTACTAGCAACCTTTTTAATGTAATTCTAATTTTATTTCAATTATTTCTTCTTCTGTAAGTTCTGTTAATTCAACTATCATCTGTACTGAAAAGTTATTTTGTAATAATTTTCTAGCCATTTCTATTTTTTCTTGTTTTATTCCTTGTTTTATTCCTGTGTTAATCAAATTGGCTTTTTCATGTAGGGCTCTTTCTCTCTCAAAATATAATTCTTGAGTTACTGGATCACTACTTAAATATTCTAGCTTTTCTTCTGCCTTTTTTATATCTTTATCCATATTTATAAGCACCTCCAATTCCTCTTGTGATATATCATTTCTTAAAAACTCATAGAATTTATAATTTTGAATTCCTTCCCCTCTTACTTGCCAAAATAAAAATGAGTTTATAAGGTGGTCTCTCATAAGACTATCAAATAATTTTTCTATTTTAGCTGTACTCCATATAAATTCCATTCGTATAGATGCTAATAAATATTTATTAGCACTTATATCTTATAAAATAGATTTTATTGTTTTGCTGTTTCGTAAGGCATAACGCCCTTCACCTTATATTTAGTATTAGTTTTTATTACATCATAAGTTTAATATTTCATCTTGTATGGTATTACGCCTCTTACTCCACCTGTAGGGTCTTTCATATCTCCAATATATCTTGGAATAAGGTGAACATGAACATGCATTATAGTTTGTCCTGCATGCTCTCCACAATTTATTCCTACATTATATGAATCTGGAGAATATTTTTCATCTAATAGTTTTTTACCTTCATCTATTAATTCAAATATTGCTTCTCTTTCTTCTTTTGTTATGTCAAAGAAGTCTTTTACGTGACGTTTTGGTATAAATAGCATATGCCCTTTTCCTACTGGGTATTTATCGTATATCGCATATGCTAATTCATTTTCTAATATATAGTCTTTCATTTGACAAAATATACACTCTTTATTTGATAGTTTCCACAACCCTCTTGATGGATTTTCAAATAAGTCTTCTCCATTATAATTTTTATGATTTTTGCATCCACGTTGTAATGTATGTGCTACTACATGTTGACTATATGCTAAGTTTTCATCAATTATCATATTAGCTAGTTTTTGATAATTCATGGTTTCATTTTCCCTTAATATTTCTATAATTCTAATTTTTATTTGTTCTCTTTCCTCTTCTGTGTATGCCATTTTTTATTTCCTTTCTATAATAGGAGATTATTTTCTTTGAAATATAATCTCCTATTATGTATATTTATAACCCTACCTCATGAAACATTAGTTAGAGTTATCCCCGTCGTATTTCACGACGCAGGGGTAGTTTACTAATTTTACTTATGTTCAAATCTATTTTTGTAGTATTCTTTAGTTCTAAAATCTATAGCATCCTTAACACTATTAATAAATTCTTCATTATTAAAGAATTTCTCTAATTCTTTATTTAAACAAATATAATCTCCATCTAAATAGAAAAACTCACTACTACTTTTACATAAAAAGTGTACAGGATTTTTTCTAGCTAATTTTACATATTCCTTTTTGTCCCAAGTTTTAAATTTAGATGTAGATTTATCTTTTAACATATCTACTCCATTAGATCCTTTACTATAAAACTCTTTAAATGATTTATATAAATCTTCATCATTTATCTTAAGCTTCATATTACCATTATTATAAAAAGCTAATAATACAGGTAATTTATAAGTTTTACTCATACTGGTAGTTTCTATAAACTTTATAAATTCATGTCCTAAAGTATCTTTTAAAGTATCTTCAGATTCATTTATTTTAACTAAAAAACTTATATAATCTCTAAATATATTCAACTTACTTTTCTTTTTAATGTTATTGTATAAATCTTCATCCATATAAGTAAACATCTCTGTTCTTAATGGAGTATGACCTAAATATTCTTTTATTCTATAATACTCTTCAATAATTTTATCTTCTATTTTTTGATTAGCTTTATTAATTTTTTCAAATATATCTATTAATCTAAAGTCAAAGTCTATAAAACAATCCTCTGGATAGTCTTCTTCACTTGGTATTGTAGTTATATTAGATTCTCTTATTTTACTTTCTCCTTTTAATAGATATGGAACTAAATTTGCTTTTTTAAAGTTTCCTATAAAATCTAATACATTTAAATACTTTTTATTTTTATCTTTTCTAAGACCTCTTCCTAATTGTTGTAAAAATACAGTTGGACTTTCTGTTGGTCTTAAAAACATAACCATATCTATACTTTTTATATCAAGACCTTCATTAAACATATCTACAGAAAATATAACATTGATATCTTCATCTCTAAGTTTTTTTAATGCTATACTTCTTTCTTCATTATATTCTCCTTCACTTGAACTATATACAGCACAAGAAGGCACTCCATTTTCATTAAAATATTTAGCCATAAATTCTGCATGAGATTTACTAGTACAAAATCCTAATGCTCTCGTTGATTTATATTTTTTATAGTGTTTTAATATAAGCTCTGCCCTATTATTTATACTTAAAGCTTTTTCTAGTTCTTTTTCATTATACTTTCCGTTTTTGTATTCAACTTCATCATAATTTACACTTTCATCATATATACCATAATATCTAAAAGGAACCAACCAACCTTTATTTATGGCTGTTTTTAATGTAGCTTCATATACTGTATTATAATCACAAATACTAAATACATCTTTATTGTCTAATCTATCTGGTGTTGCTGTTAGTCCTAACATAAACTTAGGAGTAAAGTAATTTATTATATTTTGATAGTTCTTAGATACGGCATGATGAAATTCATCAACTACAATATAATCAAAATAATCTTTATCAAAATATTTTTCATTTAAGTATTTTTCTTTACCTAGACTTTGAACAGATGCAAATATAATATCTTTTTTAGTTTCTTTTGTAGAATTCATAAAAAATCCCATATTATGTTCATATTCTTGTGTAGTCTTATTATTTACTTTATGCTCTAATATTTCTTCTTTATCTGCAACAAGTTTTTCTTCACCTGCCATTACACATAACCATTTATCTGTTCTTACGTTAGCAAAACTTTCATAAGCTTGTTTTAATATTTCTTCTCTATGAGCTACAAATAAAACTCTATTAAATTCTCTACTATCAAATGCTGCTAAATAAGTTTTACCTATTCCAGTTGCAGCCACTACTAAAGCTTTATCATTTCCAGCTAGTCTAGTTTTTTTAAGCTCATATAAAGCTTCTATTTGAGCCCCTCTTGGTTCAAACATACTAGTTATATTTGAATTTCTGTTTTCTTCATATACATAATTTATATCTTCTCTTTTGTTATTTATGTTTGAATATATTTTAGGTCTTTTCCAAGTTTTTGAATAACGTTCTAATTCCTCATCATTTACTATTATTGAGTGATTTAAAAATAAATCTTCAAACATATTTTTAAAGTAGTTAAAGTCCTCAAAATTAGTTTTTTTGTCTATTCTATAGTTCCATTCTATCCCACTAGTCCAAGCTGATCTTGATAGGTTAGATGATCCTATGAATATTTCTCCTTCGTTATCTTTTTCAAATATGTATGCTTTTGCATGAAAACTTCTTTTTGTATCATTATAAAATCTTAAATCTACTTTATCTCCTAGTATATCTTTTAATAAATATAGCGCTGATGGTTGAGTTATATTTAAATAGTTTCCTGTTAATATTCTTATAGGTATGTTTTTATCTTTTATTGCTTCTAAATCTTTTTGTATTAGCTTTACTCCACTTTCCATTAAAAATGATACTATTATATCCATGGATGTTGCAGTATGTATACTTTGTTGTATATGTTTATATAAATGGTCGTTGTGACCTGTTATGCAATTTAGATTTAAGTTCATTTATATTGCCTTTCTGTTTTTATTTTATTATTTACATTTTTGAGCAACGGATGTATCCGTAGCATAAGCAAGGATATATCGTTGGCGAAATAAACAAAGTGAAATTTTTACAATTTTATTTTATCATATTTTGACAAAGTTTTTTGACGAGTTTATAATTTTAGTATGATTTATAGGAGGTTCGTTATGAAGGTTTATGACAAGTTAATTAGGGATAGGATTCCTGAGATTATAGAGGCTAGTGGTAGTAAGTGCGAAGTTGAGGTTGTTAATGATGAGGTAGCTCTTGAATATCTTTATAAGAAGCTTGGTGAAGAGGTTGATGAGTTATTAAGTGATAAGAATCTTGATGAGATTGCTGATATTATGGAGGTACTTTTTGCTATTGGTAAGAAGTTTGGTTACAGTGAGAATGATGTTTTGGGTAGAAGGAATGAGAAGAGGGATTCTCGTGGTGGTTTTGATGATAATTTAGTTTTGAAGAGGACTTATTAATTCTAACATCTCTTACTTTATATTCAATATACTGTAAAACTACGAATACAATACTATCTAATTTCAAGTTTATATTAACTAGTTCTATCCTGTTAATACAGTCTAATCAGTAATCTATTATGCAATAAATAAAAAAATTGATTCCTTTAACTTATAATAACTAAAAAATAACCTATCTTGTTTTTAATGCTAAAATAGGTTATTTTTTAGTTTACATTGTACTTTATTTTTCCAATAAAATATGATTCATAAAATAAAGATTATTCTCTTTATTGAAATAAATATACAATTTAACTTATATACACTTTTTAGAAATTTTATACACTTTTATAATTAACTATCTCTATCATATCACTATATTTACAATTTTTTAATAATTCCTCTGTCCCTCTTGTAATCCCTGCAGACACTATATATGCTTTTATATTTTTAAATATTTTATCATCATCTATAATCATTTCAAGCCATCTTAAATATCTTGTAACTTGTTCAATTGCTTTATAATTTGCCTTATCCTTTTTAAGCTCTATAATTATATTAGGTAATGTTCCATCTCTTATAGGGTCTTTTATATCATATATACATATATCTGCTCTATCCATTTGATTTGGTTTAAATGGTGATATAGGAACTTGTCTACTTAATGTATAATTATTAGGTAATTTAATTAATTTTGATAGTAACTTTGAATTTGATAATAACGAAAATTCTAAGTGACTTTCACTTAATATATTATCTTCTTTTAAACTTTGTACACCAAATGTATTATTATAGAGAACTATATCATCATTTAACTCTATATGCTCATTGCAATTTATTATTTTTTTATTACTTGAATTCATCAACAATTCAATTGCTATATGAGTTTCACCAGGTGTTAATATACAAAATCCCATATTCTGTATAGCATTTGATGGTAAGGGATACGGATATTTTCCTAATTCAAAATATAATTCATCTGACGATATATATTTTCCTTTAAGATTATTATCGTCTTTAAATTTTACTATAAATGGCTGACATTTTTCTTCTTCATCTATTTTGAATATACCTTCTTTGCAAGTTTTTACATACCTTTGCCTTTTAGATTCATCCCAATATATATCTGAATTAGATTCTCTCCCTAGTGGGCTATATGGTCCATTTATATAAAATGAGCCATCACTTATGTTCCCTATAATTTGACCTCCATATACTATCTCTCTTTTTAAGAAAAAGAATACGTGACTACCTTCTCTTAGGCATCCATAATCAGCTAGCGCTTTATAGTGATTACTACAGCTACTTACTTGCTCATAAACTGGCTTCATTAAGAATCCATATATTCCTTTGTATAAATATAGATTTAAAGTTTCCTCATCATATAATGTTATAAATACACCATTATTTTTCATATGTATTTCCCCCTAATAATTAAAAAACTTATTTACTTTAAATTTTATATTAGATTAGACAAAAATACCACGATTAAATATCGTGGCCTTTTTTATATTATTTATAATTTCTAACTAAAATTTCAGTTATATTTCCTCTACCTTTTCCATTAGAATTTATCATTCTACTTGCACTAACTCTTTGTATATTAAAGCCTTCGTATAAGTTATCAAAGAATTCATCATTATCATCCAAGTTTTTAGGATCTGAATTACTAAGCATAACTTTTGCACCTTTACTATTTATGTCTCTATAAAACTCTGAAAGCTCTCTTTGTGCATCATCATTAAATCCACTCTTATTATAAGAATTGAATCCACCCTTTGTTACTGGTCTATATGGTGGATCTATATAAACTAATGCTTTATCATCAATATAATCTTGTACTTTTCTATAATCTCCATTAAGTATTACTATCTTCTCTCTACCATTTTCTTTTTTATTTAATAATTTAGACATACTTCTTAATTGTTCTTCATCATACATAGAAGGATTTTTCTGTTGACCCCAAGGCACATTATATCCACCTTTTTGATTTTCTCTGTATAAACCATTAAAACAAGTTTTATTTATAAATATAAAATTAGCTGCTTGTTTTACTTTATCAACACTTTCCCAATTATTAAATTCATCTCTAACTTTAAGATACATTTCTTTTTGTTGTTCTTCATCATATTGTAAATATTCTTCTCTCATCTTACTTAATTTATCAATTAACTCTTCACAGTTGCTTTTTATAACCTTATATACATTAATAAGCTTGTAATTTAAATCATTTATTATTATTCTGTCAAATTCATAATTTGACGCTAAGTAAATAAAAAATGCTCCTGCTCCTACAAATGGCTCTACATAAGTTTCAAAAGTTTTACTTCTTTTTATATTCTCTGGCAAGTTCTCTTCTAAAACCGAAAGTAATTGTGTTTTTCCTCCTGCCCATTTTAAGAAAGGCTTATTTTTAACTGTACTCATATTCACTGTCTCTTCCTCTCTATAGTTTATTTCTTCATTTATATTATAAGTATACATATCTTCAAATGATATTTGATTATTATCTAAGCTTTGTTGAACTTGTATATCTTCTTTTTGTACTTCTTCTATTTGTTTTTCTAGATTTGCATTTTCAATTCTTTGCTTAGATATATTTAAATATTCTGTACTAATATCAATACCTATATACTTCCTACCTAACTTTTTACACATTATACCAGTTGTTCCACTTCCATTGAAAGGATCTAATACTGTATCTCCTTCATTTGTGCTAGCAAGTAATATTCTTTCCAATAACCACTCTGGTTTCTGAGTAGGATGCTTACCAAATTCCTTTTCTTTTTTAGGAGTTGTTGATGAACTCCATACATCTTTCATTTGTTTATTATCATTAAACTTCTTCATTAATTCATAGTTATAGGTATGCTTAGATATTTTTATATTTTTTTTAGCCCATAATATAGTTTCTGTAGAATGTGTAAAATATCTACAACTCATATTTGGTGGTGGGTTTGTTTTTTGCCAAGTTATATTATTTATTATTTTAAATCCTAACTCTTCTAGCACAAACCCAATTACATATATATTGTGTACTGTTCCGGATATCCAAATAGTTCCGTTATCTGTTAATACTTCTTTACATTTTGATATCCATGATTTATTAAACTCATATTTTTCTTTAAAGTCAACAGTTTTATCCCAATCACCTTTATCTACTTTTGCAATCTTTCCAGATTTACAAGTTATTCCTCCACTAGATAAAAAATAAGGAGGGTCTGCAAAGATCATATCTACTGAGTCTTTCTCTATGTTATCTAAAATTTTTATACAATCTCCCTTAAGCAATTCTATATTATTAGTTTTATAAAATTCATTGCTCATTTTTTACACCTCCTTATTTTATAAGTTAATCTACTTATGTTATCATACTTATTTTTGACAAATTAATCAACAAAAAAACACTAATTAAATATATTTTAATTAGTGTTTTTTACTTATTTTACTATTTCATTAAGTACTCCATCTGCTAACATTTTTAAATTTAATATGTAATCATTATGTATAAAAGTTTCATTTATAGCAGTTTTTGATGTATTCCAACCTACTCCATCAGTTATCCAAATTAATTCAAAGCCTTGATTTGTTATTAAATCATGTAAATCTTTATATTCTCCTGCTGTAGCTTTAAGTTTTGAACCTCCACCACTATAGAAATTAACTTCTGATAAATAAAGATTCTTATCACCTTTTATTGCAAAATCAAATCTTCTATCTATTTTATCTGCTTCAACATTTATGCCCCATTTCTCTTTTATCTTTTTACATGTTGCTTGCTCTATATATTCAAATCCATTTTCTTTACAAAGATTTTTTACAAAAACTTCACATATAGATTCCATACTTGTCCCTGTTCTATTCTTTCTACCATTAGTATCCATACCAACTTCTACACCTTTGCAATAATCAAGTAGATTTGATACTTCTTTGTTTACTAAAAATTCTTTTATTCCACTTTCTTCAAAGAAATTTATGAAGTCATCTTTCATATCATCGGTAAGCTCTTCTTTAGGTTTAAATAAACTTGCTTTGTTCTTTGAACTTAAAGTACTAAAATCATCTATTATTGCAGTCTCTTTTATTTTCATTGGCCTTAAAGCTATTAGTAATAGCATTGCCTCTCTTACTTTTGGATTATTTTCTATTAACTCTAATAATTTTTTATCTATTATATCTTCTTTTAGTCCAATTAGTGTATTTAATAAATCTAATTCCTTTTTATATTTATTAGCATTACTCATAGATTTTTTAAAATCAGTGAAGTAATCCCATGTATATATACTATCCTTAAGTGTAGTTAAAAAATAGTTAAAAATCTCTTCTTCACTACTTTTTCCTAGTTTATTATAATAATTCAATTGCTTCATATATATTTCTCCCTATCTTATATTTCAGTTATATTATGTAAACTTTCCTATGTTTTTGATATTATCTTTTCTAAATATAAATAAATATTCATGTGCTATTAAGTAAAACTTTCTCTCTTTGCTTATGTTTTTCCACTTATCAGTAGATTTACAATTATGTTGCTCTTTAATTATAATCTCTTTTAATGAGAATCCTTGATTTATAAATATATTCATCACATTAAATCCTAAAGGTACTACATATCCATTTCGTCTCATATCTCCCATTAAAATTGCACAGTACTTTCCTCTTTTTAATACTCTAAAACTCTCCTTTGCTACACAATCCATAGATTTATAGAATTGTTCTTCTTCTAGTAGTGATATATCTCCTTCTATATCTTTACTATATTTTATAATATTTGCATATGGAGGATGAGTACATATTAACCCAATACTATTACTTCCTATAAAATTTAGGTTTCTTGCATCATGTTTCTTAAGTATATATGTATTATTTTTTTGACTACTAGCTTTCAATCTATCTATAGACATTTGTATTGCATCTTTATTTATATCTATGCCAATTGATTTTCTACCTAATCGGCATGCCTCTAATATAGTTGTTCCACTTCCTACAAATTGATCTAATACTACATCATTTTCTTCAGAATACATAAGTATTATATTTTTAGGCACGTGAGGACTCCAATTACCTCTGTAATCACCTCTATGAGATAACCAGTCTCCTCTTTTAGGAAAACTCCATATTGTTGTATATTCTAATTCATTATCTATAATTAAATTTCACCTCAATCTTTTTTGTTAATTATATACAAATTTCTAAGGGTTTAATCCTATAATATATCTATAGTATAATAATTTACAAACTCTTTATATAGCTTAGTTATCTTACTAAGTTTTGCTATCTAAAACTTTTTCCTACATTGTAGAATAGCCTATATCATAGTTTAGAAGCATTAATTCATCCCATCATTCAAACCTATAAACCTCACTATAACATTTGTTATGAATAATAGCTAAGTTTCTATTATATCTTCTATATTACACTATTTAATCTAAAACTTACTAAATTATATAATGGTATTAATAAGCTTACATATTCATTTACTAGATTACAAATAGATTCCTCATCTTTAAGATTTATACCATCAGGCTCAAAAAATTTACCTAGAGAGGACAGTTTTCCTTCTGAATCATTAGATATATAAAAATCATAAAATTTACTTATATCATCTTTATCTAAATAAAACTTAGCATCATCTATATGCCAACAAAGCCCATGTCCTTTAAGCTTTCTAAGTTCATTTTCAATTTTTTTCTATCTTCTAAATTCATTAATTTTCTATGCAATTCATCTCTATCTACTGCATCATGTGGCACAGAGTGAAATAAGTTAATCTCAAATCCATTGGCAGCTATAGCATATTGGATACATGCATGTTTTTGAAACCCTAACTCACCATCTATCGCACCTTTATTAAGTGTCTTTATTTCCCACTCCTGTTTACCATATCTTACTCCAATCCAATCAACTTTTCCTTTATTGTATTGGCAAGGTCTTATAAGAGATGTTATATTATCTTTTCTCCAATGGCAATCTATACCTAATTCCTTTATATTTTTATATATCTTCTTATGTATTGATAGCATCTTCTCCCTAACTTCTATTCGACTTTCTCTTATATTAATCTCATCTTTACTTACATTTCTAGGGAAAAAAGTTTCATAATCTTTATACTTAAAATAATAATCATCTAAGTTATATCTGTCTTCATCAAATGGATCTTCACTTGTTTCTATTTTAAATATTTTCTTTCTTATTTTTTCTTGAGATTTTCTTAATTCTTCTAATTCTGATTCTATACTAATATACCAATCAATTATTTTATCATCTACAATTTTGGAATTTTCTTTACAGTATGTAAAAAATAAATCTACTTTTGCTTTATGTAATGAATTATCTTCCAAGTCTAATATGCTATCAAATTCTATATTTTTCTCTATTCCATTTAAGGTAAAATTTGATGAACCAAATATCAATTTATTACTATCTTTGCATTCAAATAAATATACTTTAGGATGAAACTTTATATCAAAAACTATATATATATTAGCAATTGCATTAAGTTCTTTTAATATATTACCTTGATTTTTATTTGTAAATTCTGGTGATAAGTATAATTCTACTCTATTTTTACTAAGTCTATTTTTTTCTATTATATCTTTTAAAGTTTTTAGTCCATATTCCGAAAAATATGCAACTGCAATTTTAATCTTATTTATATTAGTTGTATTTGTAAGATTTTCTTTTAAAACATTTCCTCTATAATAAAGTTCCAAAATTATCTCTCCAAATTATTTGATTTTATAAAATTTTAAGATATAGTGTTTAATCTCTCAATATTGATTTATAAATATATAAATAAAAAACATCAGTTATTACAATATTTTAATTTATTGTTTATCTATCCTTATTTTATAATTATATTAATATTATGAATTCCTAATCTAATCTATTTATACTACCTATAACTTATCTATATAACTTAATCATATCTTCTAAATTCTTTCTTACATCCTCTCTAAGTTCAGAAGGACTTATAACATTAGCATCTGCTCCTAGCTGTAAAACCCACTTAGTAAGACCTGTTCCATACTGTGCATTAAAACTTGCTTGGAAAGTGTCATCATCTATCTTATGTAACTTAACATCATCACCTAGTTCATCTATAACTAAATTAAGTAAGTTCTTATTAATTCTTAAAACTACTTCACAGTCATCTCCTGAAAACATTTTAAAGTTTTTCTTAGCATATATAGCTGCATTAAACTTTCCATCTTCATATCCTTTAATTTCTTTTAATGATCTTCCATCTTCGTCTAGTACTATTACATCTTTCATTCTATCAACTCGGTAATTTGTTAAGTCATTATATTTATTGTGAATTGTAACTAAATAGTAATGGTCTTCTTTTAATATAAGTCCTATTGGTGTTACTGTGTATTGTTTTTTATCTTGGCTATCTTTATATGTTCTATATACTAATTCTTTTTTATAATTATAATCACAATAGTTAAATGTAATTTTTTTTCCTCTACTTATAGCTGCGTCTATACTATTTATATTATTTAGAATTCCTTCATTTATAGATTTAGCTCTATCCGGTATAGATACTTGCTTGTAGAAATCATATCCTGCATATTCATTTTGAAACTTACATAGTTTTCCAATTAATTCTGCAGTTTTTTTCTTAGTCATAAATCTATTTGCTGATAGAGAATCAACTAGTATTCTTAATTCATAACGCTCTATGTCTTTAGTTACTAGTGCGTATCCAATTTTATTATCTTTATATGTAGTAATTTCAAATCCCAATTCTTTTAAATCATCAACATATTGATATATAGTTCTTCTGTCAAGATCTTGTTGTAGTTCTATATTCATTCTTTCATATATTTCAGTTTTCATTTTTTCATTTATTTCTTTTACAGATAATATCATATGATTTAACTTTGTTTTTTTTACTTCTTTTGATATTTCTTCGTGTGGATTTATATTTGAATATTTCTTTAGAACCTCTAAAAATATATAAAATTTAATATTATTATTAATTTCCTTGCTTTTCATCTCTTGTTGTCGCTCCTTAAATATTTACGTTACTATTTTAATAATTTTCTGAATTCTTCACAATATGTAGTCTGTACATATTTATGTATACGTAGATTTTTGGGTAAACTTTACATAAAAATTAATTTTAATAAAATAAAAGCCGTTAGTTTAATAACCAACGGTTTTTATTACTATATTTCGTCTAAATATACACTGTCGATTTTCTCGACACCTATTTTAATCTAAGCTTCATCTTCAATATCTTGTAATCTGTCGTATATTTCTATACATCTATATTTTGCATAGTATAAATGTCCAACATAATTTAAAAATTCTTCTTTACTTTTATTTTTATAATCATCCTCTATATCATCTATTCTAAAGTCAATTTCTTCTTCAAATATTCCTCCACAGGGACCACAACCATCAATAATACTTCTGTATACTGTTGCTACTTCATATAATTCAAGTTCTAAATCATTATCATTTGGGTCAATTGCTTTTATTGTAAGTTTCTCTTCATTAATAGATACTTCTCTCATTATGCTAATTCCAATTTCGCTTACTATTTCTTCAAATTCATTTATAAGTTCTACTGCTTCATTGGCTAGTTTTAGTCTACTTTCTATATACTCAAGTTCTTGTATAGAGTCCTTAATTTGATTATTCATTATGTTTTCTCCTTTATTAATCCTTATATATTATCGCTTATTACATCCTTACTCGATACAATAAATCCTTTTTCTACTAATATGTTTCTATCATTGTCTGATGCTGGTAAGAATCCTTTCATTAATAATTCTTTTATATAAAGTTTATTGTATACAAACGGAAATACTAGTGTAGATATTCCAGATGTTATAATTGCACATACTAGCATTATACCTGCATATTTCCAGTCTCCTCTTAGTGCTGGCACAAATGCTCCAAAGAAAAATGTTGTGAAGCTAAATCCGATTTTTGCTTCTTTTACCATACCGATGTCGTTTTTTAATCTTACTATCATTTTTTCACTCCTTATGTTTTTCTTATGAGATTATTATATAAAAATTTTAAATATTAAAAATATAGTACCTATGCATAAATATGTATAGGCACTGAAAAAGACCTTTAAGTATTTCTTAAAGATCTTTTAATCATTTCCATATGAATTTATAAATAAATACCTTTAGTAATTTAACTTACTAAAATTCTTTATTATACTTTTTATTTTCAATCTCTCTATATTCTTGCATTTTATGTTTAAATAATTGTGAGTTTGTTGGTGGTGTATAAGTAATTGCATTTGCACCAGCTTCAATTGTTTCTAAAATTGATTCCTCCGTTGGTCCTCCTGTTGCAATTATAGGAATAAGGGGAAACTTTTCTCTAATTTTACGAACAATCTTTGCTGTATTAGCTCCTCCACTTACATTTAATATATCTGCACCTGCATCAATCTTACTTTGTACATCTGTTAACTCAGATACTATAGTCACAACTACTGGAATATCTATTGATTCTTTTACATATCTAATAGTTTCATCAGGCGCTGGTGAGTTTAGTATTGCACCTATTGCCCCTTGAAACTCTGCATGTAAAGCTATGTTTGCAGATCTTGTCCCATGTGTTAATCCTCCACCAACACCACATAAAACAGGTATATCTGAAACTGATAATATAGCTTGAGTAATTGTTGGCTGAGGTGTAAATGGATATACTGCTATTACAGCATCAGCGTTAGTGTTTTTTATTATTGCAACATCAGTAGTAAAAATGAATGATTTAAGTCTTTTTCCAAAAATTCTTATTCCTGATGCTTTAGATATTATACTTGGAATTGATACATAATTATTTCTTAAGTTTGATGTTAGTTCAGGTACATACTTAGATTTATTATTTTCAATCATCTTGTCTTCTGTCTCCTTTTCATAAGTCTATAATAAAATCCTTAATAAGTTCTTTATTTATTATACCCTAAAATAAATATATGCGTATGACTTATAATGCCTTTTCTACTTTTACTGCTATACTTGCAAGTAACTTATTTCTTAATTTCCATACTATACTTATTGGTTTGCTTCCACTATGACTTACAATATCAGCAGGTCCTAAATAAATATATGGACTTGTTACACCATCTTCACTTTTATTTTCCCTAACAAACAACAATATATTATTACCACTATCTCTATGATTTATATACCTTTTACCTGTTGGTGAATCTATACTTGTTCTACTTTGACTTTGCCAGTTAAATAATTCATCATTTATAGCATAATCTTCATACATAGTTGAAGGAGAAAAATGCTTCTCAACCTTATTTAATGTTATTAAAAATACATCTGTTTTCTTATCTTCAATATATAGTACACCTTCTCTTAGAGGATATTGCTTTTGTATAGTATTTTTTCCAAGTGATGCTAAAATCTGCTCCTTAGTATAAGTTGCATGTACTTCTAAATTAGTATCAAAGCTTAAATTATCATTAAAAGTTTTTACTTTTATATGACTTAAATTATATTTAAGTATTTCTAGAATTTCTTCGTAAATAACTTTATTACTATAAAGTCTTTGTAAAAACTCATTTATACTATTTATGCCTAAGTCTTTAGGTGATTTTGTATATAAAGTGTAGTGCAGCATAAGTAGCATTTTTTCTTCACTATCATTAAAGCTTATAATTTTATTTTCTTTATAATTTTCTAATGTATTTATCCAAAATTTAAGAAGCCTTACTGAGTCTGTATTTATAAGCCTTAACATACCACCTACTAAACTTTGTTCATCTATATCATTAAAATCTTCTTTTACTTTTGCATTAACACAAAGTCTATAAAAGCTATTTTTAGTTTTGTATATTTCTTTTAATATTATATTATAAAATTCTATAAAGTTTATAAGACTTAACTTTTTGCAACTTTCTATTTCAAAAGTTTTAATTTTATTTGTTATATAAGTTTAGAAAATTTTTTTATAATAATCAAAAAAGCTTATGTCATATTTTATAACTTAAGCCTTTTTAAGATTTATTTGATTTTTTCTAATTAAACTTTTATGCCTTGTATTTTATTTTAAGTACTTAAAAATAAATGGCCTCTTAAGATCTACAGCCTTTTTAGGACATAGTTCATGACAACAAAAACACCTTATACAATTATCTAAATTTATACTTGGAAACCCACACTCCATAGATATAACTCCTGGAGGACATACTTTACTACACTTTCCACATTTTACACATTTTTTATAATTTATAACTGGCTTACCTGCTAATTTTTTATTTATATAAACCTCTAAATTTTTAGGTATCATACCTCTTAAAAAGCTTATACTCTTGTTTTTAGGTATTTTAAAATCCTTAATTATTATATCTTCTATATTATCGCCTAGTATACATATATCAGAAAAATCCTCTTTTATAAGATTTCTTTCTATACATCTTTGTACTGTTGGAACTTTATTGGGGTTTAAATTTATAACTTTACAAGCAACTACATCTATAGCATAAGGACTTGGTGAAGCTAAAAGTGCTCCTACTTTTCTAGGATTTCCAGCAGTTGGTCCTTCTCCTTCCATACCAATTATTCCATCCATTATGGTAAGGCTTGGATTTACATAAGAACATATATCTACTAAAGCATCTGTAAAATCTACTACTTCTGGCATCTTAAAATGATACTGTGCTTTTTGTACTCCTGGTATTACTCCAAATAAGTTTTTCACTCCTCCTGTGAAGGTTGCCATTGCATGGGTTTTTAGTTTGCATAAATTTATTACATGATCAACTTTTGTTATAGGCTCTATTACTGTAAGGTATTTTAATAGTTTTCCATTTGGATTATTTACTTTTACTTCTGATATGTCATAGTTTAACTCAATATTAAGTTCTTCACATACACTTTCTATACCACAAGTTTTGTAAATTGATTTTAGTGCTGATTTTGTATATGGACCTCCTGGACTATCTCCTACAATTACTTTACATCCATGATTTAGTAAATGTTTAGCTACCACTTTTAATACCATTGGATGTGTAGTTGCCATTTCATCAGGATGTTTTTTTATTACTAAGTTTAGTTTTATAAATACTGTACTATTTTTGTTTATATATTTATGTAGTCCGCCTATATCTTGTATTAATTTTTCAAACTGTTGATTTACTTGGTTATATTCATAACTTTGACAGCTTCTTAATGCTACATTTTTCATTATTTGCCTCCTTTTTTGTTATATTTATACTTTCATTATAATGAGGCTTATTACCTTTTTTTACTTATATTTATAATAAATTAATGTAACCCAATTTATCTTTTAGATAAATATAAAAGGCTAGATATCTCTAACCTTTTATATTTTATATTTAATTAAACTTATCTTTTTATTCTAACCCTTAACTTGCTGTCTTATATATTGCTTATACTCATCTATCAACAACTCTTGATATGCAGCTTTTTTATATTTTCTCAAAGAATCACATATATACTTTAAATCCTTATCTTTAATACTTTTTAGCTTACCTATTCTTTTTAAATCAAGCTCTTTATCCGAAATAATTTTTTCATAATATTTTTCATCATACAGCATAAACTCAACTTTATCTTTATATAAATCTTTTAACTTATCAGCAATTTGTAACCCTTCTGGATCAAAGTCCCCGGCATAATATATTTTATCTAAGTTTTTAATCTTATTTAATAACATATATGAGGATAAATTCAATTGTCCACTTGTACATATTATACTTTCATCTATATCAGTATCCTGTATAATACTTTGAAATACAGCTGGATTCTCAAATATAAATACCCTATTATTCTTACAAGTTATATGGTCTAATTTTTGAATATTTGATAATGAGATATTAAATGGTTCATTAATCATATTTAAAAAGTCTATCCTATTTCCTTCTAATTCCCCAGTTAGTTTATATATACAAGTTGAATTTGAGATTTCATCCTTTAACAATCCAAATCTATAATATAGTTTATTTAATTTATCTATGTTATTTATTTCATTTTTATTAACACCTTGACTATCCTTGTATACTAATGCATTTATTAAAAGTTTTCCATAGATGCTATCTTTATCAAAAAAGTGTGGGTCTTTAGTATGTCTTGCTGAAAATATAGCCAAACTTTCATATTTATTTTCTAAATACGGTAAATTATTTATTGCATTTATACATTTAATTAAGTCTTCCTTTAAATAATTTATATTACTTTCATCTAAAGCTTTTTTATATAACTTTTTAATACTTGGATATCCATATAACTTTTTTTGTAAAGCCGATATAATCCATTCTTTACCTATTCCATTTTCACAAAATTTAATTAAGGTACTAAAAAACTCTACTTCATTGTTAACTAAAATTTCTCTTACTTGTTTATTGGTAATAAGTTCTTCCTTTGTTACAACTGAAAGTAATTGTAAAAAATCAAAATTTTTAAGTTTCTTAGTAAATAATTTTTCTACATCCTTACTTTTTATCTTAGCTTTTTTATTGTTATATACATTTGTATCGAAGCTAGCTAGTATATCCATTTCTTCATTATTTTTAGGAGTAATATTAAAGTATCCTGTTATTTTTGAATACTGTTTATATTTTTTCATTACGTTTTTAAATATTTCTATATATATTTTATTTGAGTTTATAATTTCAAGTGCCTTTTCCATTTACTCACCTAAATCTACTATTTTTGAATGTCCATTCCAAGTATATTTTATAGGAATTACCATATCACTACCCTCTCTAATAAGTTCATATATTGCTAGATTTTTTACTCCTTCATAAGTGCCCCATAGTACCTGAGAATTTAATACATAATCTAAATCTAATCCTTCCATAAGGTTAAACATATGACTAATATTTTCTTCATCTACTCCTGCAAATGCTTCATCTAGTGATATCATTCTTGGACAATCTTTTTTATCAGCTCCATCATATCTTGCATTTACTGCTGCAAATAGTGGTATATACATAGCTAGGGCTTTTTCTCCACCTGATAACCTATAAAATTCATTATCTGTTAATTCTTTTTTATTTTGCCTTGGTGTGGTATACATTAATTTAAATTCAAACCATCTTCTAAAATCAAGGACTTCTTTTATTATATATTGATAACTAGATATTTTATTTTCATCTTCCATTCTTCTTTTTTGTTGTTTTAGCTTTAACTTAAAGTGCTTTGATACTTTTTCTCTTTCTTCCTCAGTTAAAAATTTACTTGTACTTAAAAGTGTACTTAACTCTTTTATATCAATATCATCTTCACTTTGACCTTTTTTAGGTACCCATGTAATGTTTAATTTAAGTCCATTTGAAGTGTTTACTTTATCCATAAGCTTGTCTATTTCCTTAACCCAATTTTTAGCTCTGCTAATTCTTGCACTAATTTTTGTACTAAGGTTATTTATTAATATATCTTCAAATACTTTTCTTTCATTTTCATTTATTAATAAGTTGTGTTCTTCTATATTTAAGTTTAATTTTTTAATTAAATCATATAAACTTATTTCTTTTTTTTGTAGCTTTATTCTTATATCTACCCTTTTTGATATTTCTATTAATCCTTTTATATTTTCATCCTCATAGTTAGTGTATATATTATCTGTATCGTAAACTCCTATATTATAGTTATTTAATTCTAGTGAGCTTTCACGTATTATTTCATGTATATTTGATATGATATCATTTTGTTTGTAACTTTCACTTAATTTATATTTTTCTATTACATATTCAATAGCTTCACATTCCTCTAAAGCTTTTAATTCTTCAATATATCCTAAATTAAGTTCATATCTAAAGTTTTCTTTATAGAAATTAAGTTCTTTATTTTTTGTATTTAAATTTATCTCTAGTTCATTCAATCTATCTATATAATTTTTTATATTAGCTTCTCTTTTAGCTTTACTTTCTATTAACAAAGATATTGAATGTGGATATGTACTTATTATATTAGAAAGTCTATCTAATTCTTTTTCTATTTCATCTATTCCAAGACTTTTTAAAGCATTTTTTAAAGATTCTATATTTTTAGTTAAAGTTAATTTTTCATTTTTTAATGTACCTATTTCTTCATAAATAATTTCTAAATCATTTTTTACTGCTTCATTAATTGATATATGTATTTCTGTTTCTTTTAATATGCTATTTTTTTTATTATAAGCTTGTCTAATTTCATTTATTACTTCTTTATACTCTCTAATGCTATCTATTACACTTTGATAACTTTCTGTATTTTTAGGTATATTTATATATTCTGTTTCTTCAAATAATAAGTTGCTTATTTCTTTTATATCCTTTTTTACTTTATAAATATTTTCATTTATAGATATAAGTTCTTTTTCTTTAGTTCTTAAATCTATTTCTATCTCTTCTATAAGCTTTATTTCTTCGTCAATGTCTTCTCCAGTTATAAATTCTTTATATTCTTTATTTAAAATTTCAATACTGTTATCTATTTTATTTATATTTTCATTTAAATTTTCTAATATAATATTTAACTCTTCTATTTTATTTTCTAATGTACTTATTTTTTCTAATCTATATTGTTCTCTCTTTTTAGAACCTATATATTTAAGTTCATATTCAGTATTTGTAATTCCTTTTATTATTCCTATTTTAAAATTATTATCTAAATCTATGTAAGTATTATTTTCATCTGTATTTATTGAAATTGATTCAATAATACTATAAATATCATTACTATACTCTTTAGTGAAATTATCTTCTTCTAAGGAAATATATTTACTTAAATTATCTTTATTAGTTTTTTCATTTTTACAAAGTATTTTATAGGTATTATTTTTTAGTAAGTTTTCAGCTTTTAATCTATACTCATTTGGGACTATTATTGAGTCTATAATCCCCATATCTAAAAGACTGCTTTCTATTATCTTTTTTTCTTCATCTAGTAAATTTTCCTTAAAGTCTATACATTCATAAAGTTTTTTATATGGTATTTTTTCTTTATCTAATATAGTTTTTGCTTCAGTAAACCAGTTATTTTCCTCAAATACTTCTTTATCATTGATTATTTTTTCTAGCTCAGTTTTAAGTTTATTTTTATCATTAGTAATTTCTTTCTTTTTAAGACTTAATTTATTTTTATCGTCTTTTAATTTCTCTTCTTTATTATTTTTACTTTCTTTTACTAAGTCTAATGCTTTATTGTACTCATATCTATCTTTTATACTATTTATTATATTGTATATTTCTTCTAAAATATTTTTTTCAATAGTTAATGTATTTGTATTAGATAGATACTTATTTATTTTTTCTATAGTTTCCGTTTTTATAGTTGTTAAGTATTCTAAAGCTTCATTTAATTTATTTTTATGTACCTTTATATCCAGCTCTTTACTGTACTTTTTATCTTCTAGTTCTTCATTTTGTTTCTTTACTGAATCATATTTTACTATTAGTTGATATATTTCGCTTATTAATTTTTCATAGTTACTTATACTCTCTAATATTAAATTAAAGGAGTAACTGTTACTTGTTAATATTTCTTTTTCAAAGTCATCATGTTCTTTATAATAAGCATCTATTCTTAAATTATTTTCATCTATTAATAAATCTTTTATTTGTTTATCTATTTTGTATATATATGACTCAAGTTCCTCAATTTTTTTATTATTCTCTATTTCTTCTTTAATCTTATTTTCTTTCCGTACATCTATTTTTTCAAGTTTCTCTAAAATATTTTTAAATCTATTTTCTTCCTTTGTTATCTCTTCTTTTATAGCTTTAGCTTCACTTTTTTCAAGTTTATTATAGCTTTCTTTTGATGCTTCTAGTTCTGATTGTAATTCATTTAACTTATTTACTTCATCTTTTAATACTTGTTTATTTTCTAAAATTGTAAATTTTAAAGAGTCTATGTTTTTTTCTTCTTTCTTAACTTCATTTTCTTTGGTTTTAAGTTTTTGTGCTACTTTATATATACTTAAAGCATTGTACTTATCAAATTCTGCTTTTATTTTGTTACAAGCTCTTAAACTTTTTTCGTATTCTTCTACCTTATTATTTAACTCATCCATATTATCCATAGATTCTGCCATTGTTCTTAAATCATCATCTGAAAGTGTAGTTAAAGAGTCTTTTAATATCTCATAAATAACTGTTGGCTTAAAATCCTTTGATAATTTCGGACTTCTAAGTGATATAAGAAGATTTAATAGTTCTTTATAACTTTCTATATCAGAGTATCCAAATAAGTTTTCATTTACTTTTTTCATATATTCTTGTTGAGATGTTGTGTAAAAATTACCATTACCTAAAGCTGTTTCTAATTGTTTGAAAGTTATAGGTAACATATTCTCTTTATTTTTATAAAGCATTAAATCTTTATTTATTTGTCTACCATCCTTTAATATAAAGTAACATGACTCTACTTGCTGTCTTCCTTTTTTAGCTCTTAAGCCCATTCCTATAGTCATATATGTATTGCTATCTTCTTTTTTAAATTGCATATATAAATATGCTATTCTGTCTTCTATCTTATCATCAGTTAGTAAGTAGTTTTCTATTTTTCTTGATTTAGTACCAAATGGATCTATTCTATTTGGTCTTTTATCTCCATCAAGTAAAAGTGGTATAAAGCTTTGTGTAGTTACAGATTTTCCACTTCCGTTAGTACCTCTAAATAATATTTTTCCATCTGCTAAGTCAAATTCTTGATTTTCATAGTACCAAAAATTAAATAAACCAAATTTGCTAGCAATCCATCTATTGTTCATTGATTTTCTCCTTATAATCCTTTGGATAATCTCCTATAATTTTTCCCATTAATGGTAATATTAAAACTAAGTTGTCTTTTATATCTAACATAGAAAAACTTTTCATATATTCTTTGATTGTATGTATATAAAGTTCATCACTATATTCTCTTAAGGTTTTAGTGAATCCATGTCCATTTTCTTTTCTTAAATCTAAAAGTAATTTATTAAATTCTTCTTTTTCAAAATAAATAATATCGTCTTCTTTTAGATTTAAATTTGATATATTTTCTCTTATTATTTTACTTAACAATAAAACTACACTACTTTCACCTTTTTTATTTGGAAATACATCTTTTACTTCATTATTTGTAATAATAGGTATAATTGCATTTTTATATAAATGAATGTCCCATTCAAGATTTTCTTCGAATACATCTTTTATTTCATTTTTATTTCTAACTATATAATCATATTCATGTTCTACTCCAATTTTATTATATACAACTGGATTAAGAAGTAAATTTCTATATACATTGTACTTAGTATTTTCCTCATTTAATAAATCTTTATATGAATTTGCATTATCTAATTCATTATCAAAACTTCTAAGTATGTATCTAGAAATTCCTGTACTTTCATATAAAACATCTCTGGTCTCATCTTTTGAATATAATTCTTCATCACCATCATTTCGTTTTATAATTCCAATATCTATTGCAAACTTTATTACATTTATTAAGCATCTTCTATTTTTTTGCTTAGTCCAATCAATTTTTTCTTCACTATAATTTTGCTTTATATACTCAGTAAGATTTGATAATATAAATTGTTCTTCATTATTTTTGTCTTCTAAAAAAATAAGCAATATCATGAAAAATACATATTCTTTTATAGAATCAAATTCTTTTATTCCCATAAATCCTTGTGGATTTGCTGGAACTTTTTCAAGTTTAATAAAATTATCTTTTATTATTAACTTGTAAGATAAGTACTCTTTTATCATATTCATATAGTCATTTATGTTATCTTTTATGTCATAGTACAATTCTTTATCATTATCTTTTAAAATTATGTAATTTTCCAATAAATCTGTAAACCTCATTAATTTTTCTCCTTAAATATAAGTTCATATGCTGGCATTAAAAAATCTCCATCATTACATCTAAGATTTATTTTTTCACTTGGATTTCTATCTTTTAATTTGTATTCCATACCATACTCATTTTTTGTCCATTCTGTTTTAGAATTCATAGCTTTAGATAACCAAGTTAAATAAACTCTCCTCTCATTTGGATTAATATATACTATATTTTTAAATATTAGTTTGTTATCAACTATTTTCCTAATCATTATTTCTTTTTCTTTTTCTCTTCTATTTATAAGCTCTATAGCCTTTTCTTGTCTTTCTTTACTTCTATCTTTTACTGTAATCTTACTTGCTGTTTTTTCTCTTCCTTGTCTATTTGATGGTTGTATATTTACAAATTCTGGTTCTTCATCATAAATACTACATGCTAACTCTGTTGTTTTTTCACTTAAAGTAGTTATATGTCTTGATGATATTGCACCAAATACTAGAGATGATAATTTATGTGCCTCTTCTATATCATCACATTTAAAAAATAAATCTATAACCTTCTTATATTCATTTTTTCTACTAGCTCCTAGTTCTCTAGCTTCTATTATTTGAAGTGCATATCTAGTAATTTTTCTTATTATTTCGTTTGTTGTTTCTAAGAGTTGTTCTGCCATAGACGTTTCTCCTCTTTCTCCTAAGAACCAACTAACAATGCTTTCAAACCTACCTTTATGTATATCATAAGCTTCTATTTCATCATAGTTTTTATCTATCGCTATGTTTATCTTTTCATATCTAACAATAGACTCTATTATAAATTCTATTGTTTCTTCATCTATCTCTTTACTTTGTAAAGTTTCTGCTATTTGCCCTACATGATTTTGTATACCTGTTATAAACTCTTTTAAATATTTTATAAAACCTTCTTTATAAGCTAGAAATTCTGTAGTTTTTAATAATTCTTCTGTTTTTGGTGAATAAAATTTACTTATATAATCTTGGTAACTTTCATTTAAGTATTTAAAGTCTCTATTTAATTGATTCCACCATGAGAAAATTTCTTTTTCATTTATGTTTTTTATATTGTATATTTTCTTTAAGGTTGCATTAAATCTTTCTATTAATGATAAATCTAATGAACCTCTAGTACCTTCCTGTATATTTTCTAATTTTATAAGCGTTCTTTCTAATTCTATAGTTATTGGTGTAATTTGATATTTAAATTTTCTATTTTTAAATTCTTCTATTGTTCTAGTTTTTTTAGTATCTTGCATTGCTGTGAAATTTTTAAATTCCACTAGCATATCTAAATCCTGTTTTAGATTTTCTATTGTATAATTTTCAAAATCCTCTAGCTTTTTTATTTCTTCATATATTTCATTTTGGTCTAGCCAGTATTTCATTTTTTCATATTTATAAAATGCTATTCTTAGTATATTTCTATATCTAAAGCTATTTTCTTGATTTAGGTATTTTGATTCTGTTATTTTTCTACCTACTTTTAATCTATCAATCATCTTTATATCCTCTTATGTTTTTATTTTTTCTTTTAGTTTATTAACACTTAACTTTACATATATAACTATAATATAATAATTTATATTTTAAAAAATAATAGGTGTACAAATTTATGCACACCTATTTCATAGTTTCAAGTTCAACTTTACTATCTATTAACAACTTCTCAAAAAATGACTCTAAATACTTAAAATCAGGTCTTATATTCCTACTTACATCAGAATAATTAGAAAGTACTAATGCATTTCTAAAATAAAGTGAATGTTCTTTAAATAAATCATTATTAACATTGTATCCTAAACTTCTTAAATACTTTATAATAAATACAGCTGTAGTTCTTGTATTTCCCTCACAAAATGGATGTACTTGCCATATAGAAGAAGTAAATCTTGCTAGTCTGCTTATAGATACCTTTGCACTTTTTTTGCTTTCCTCTTCAAAATCATATGTTAATATATCCATTAAGTCATTGTAATCACTGTATATCACACTATCTCCACCAAGTATAGGCTCTTTTTTACTTATATTATAATCTCTAAATTCTCCAACATACCTTTCAAGTTCACCCTTAAATAAATCTTTAAATAACGCTCTATGTATAGTTTTTAAAGTTATAGGACTAAACTTAAAACTTCCATTTTCTAATAATTGAACTATTCTTACTGAAACTAAATCACACTCCTCAGTTTGAAGAATTGCTTCATCATTAGGATCAAGTTCTTTATAGTATGAATAAAGAGCATTTTCTACTTCTTTATATGATTTCTTACCTTCTATAGAGTCTTGCATTAATTCTATAAGATATTTTGAAGGTTTTAAGTTATCTACTTCATTTAATCCAATTGCTACTTCCCAGTTACTTTTCTTTTCATTTTTATCTATTCTATCTTCAGTTAATTTTGTGTAGGATGATTTTGTGTACATCTTAATCTTCCTTTCTTTTGTTTATAGTCTACCTTATATATATCTTATATTTTATTATAACATATTATATATACAACTAACCTTTTGTATTAACTTAAACTTTTTATTAATATAAGATATTAAAAAGCGTAGAAAAAATCTACGCTCATTTAAGGTAATAAATAAAATTCATATCCAGATATTCTTGCTTCATCTATAACCTCACCAAGTATATCAGCATTAGTCTTAGATATAGCATGTAAAAGTAATATAGAACCATCATGAAGATGATCTAATATATTTTTTTTACCTTCATATAATGAAGGCTGATTACTAGGTTCATAATCACCATAAGCAAAACTCCAAAACACAGTCTTATAACCTAAATCTTTAGTCATAGCTAGACTTTTTTGAGAATACTGTCCCATAGGAGGTCTAAAAAACTTAGGCATATCCTTTCCTGTCAATTCTTTAAATTTATCTTCAACATCAGTAAGTTCCTTATTAAAAACATCAGTAGAATAAGTAACACTCGGCATTGAATAGTGGTGATTAGTATGATTAGCTACAATATGTCCTTCATCTACCATTCGTTTTACAGTATCAGGAGAATAAGTAATATAATGAGAAGTAACAAAGAAAATAGCCTTTACATTCTTTTCTTTTAAAACATCTAAAATTTGTTCAGTATATCCATTTTCATATCCTTCATCAAAAGTTAAATACAATGACTTAACATTTGGTGATTTAGGACCATTATAAATTGCATCATAATCACTTAATTTAAAGTTTAACTTATCATTAATATCAGGTGTTCTAGATTCATTGTTAGGTATAAAAAACCAATTTATACAAGTATTATCCAAACCAGTAGATTTAGTTTCTAATCTTTTATTATTTAAACCATTATAAATATTTGTACCCATCCTAGAACAACCATACAAAGAAGTACATAAAGATAATACAAGTAAAATAGATGTAAGTTTCTTCAAAAGTAGCACCTTCTTTATTAAAAATTAAATCTTTATATTGATTATGATTCCATGCAACAGTTACATTATAAGTGGAAAATTTATTAAAATTATGAATTAAAATAAAAAAATAGCTAGACATATCTAGCTATTTTTATTTTAAATTTATCATATAATTACCTAATATAGCTTAAAAATAATTAAACTAATATTTCTTTTATTATTTAATCATTATTTACTGGAAGTATTATTATAAACTCACTACCTACGCCAACTTCACTTTCTACATATATATCTCCACCATGAAGTGTTATAAGCTGCTTACTTATAGTAAGTCCTAAACCACTTCCTCCTTTTAATTCAGCACTTTTATCTACAACTTGATTAAATCTATCAAATATTAGCTTTTTATTTTCTTCACTAATACCTATTCCACTGTCCTTTACAGATATCTTCACTTTATCATCTAAGTCTTTTATTGTTACTTCAATTAATCCACCTTCAGAAGTAAATTTAACAGCATTACCAACTAGATTTATAATACATCTTTCTATTTCTGTTTTATCACATCTAACAGTTTTTTCTTCTACATCTGTATCAAAGATTAATTCAATTCCTTTTTCCTCAATATAGTCTTTCATATCAAGTACAGTTTCTTCTACTAAATAAACTATATCCTCATCTTTTTTAGTTAATACATAGCTATTATTTTCAATTTTTGAATTATCAATTAGATTATTAATTAAATTTAACAACCTAGAAGTATTTCTATCCATTATATCCATATAATAAGATAGTTTTTCAGGCGTTATAAATACTTCTTTTTGGCAAAGATTTTTTATTAATTGATTGATGCTAGTTAAAACATTTAGAGGTGTTCTAAGCTCATGGGATAGATTAATAAAGTAATTATTTTTATTTTGTTCTAATGTTAGTACCTTTTTGAATAATTCCATATTTTTATCCATCTGATATCTTAAATCAACAGTTTTTTCATTAACCAATCTATCTAGTTTGTCTACCCTGTATTGATTTCTAATTAACCACACGACTATTAATAATAAATATAAACACATTGCAAGTTTACTTTTCCAAAAATGAGGTTTAATAGTAAACTTAACTATACTTTCTTCTCCTACAACTCCATGCTGTGTTTTAGCTTTTATTCTTAATGTATAATCACCTTCACTTAAATTTGCAAATTCAATAGAGTTATTTTCTGTTTCGTTCCAATCATTAGATAAACCATCTAATTTATAGTAGTATTTAGTTGTTTTTGTATAATCATCTGTAAAAAAACTTATTTTTATATTTTTTTCATTATACTTAAGTTTAGTATTAGATATATCTTTTTTGTTTACTCCATTTACTTCAACTCTATCAAGTATAACCTTTGGTTTAAATTTTGATACCTCTATATTATCAGGATTAAATACATTAAATCCATTTATCCCACCAAAGTACATATAACCGTTATTACTATCTTTAAAACAAGCTCTTCCGTTAAACTCATTAGATTGAAGGCCATCTATTATAGTAAAATTCTCAAATGTATTTTCTTTAGTGCAAAGTTTAGATATACCTCCATTTGTACTCATCCATATATTATTATTATCATCAACCAATATACCATATATAGTATTATCTATAAGTCCATCTTTTTCTGTATACCTTTTAAAAGTATCTTTTTTCACATCAAGAATATTTAATCCATAGACTGTTCCAACTAGTACATTTCCATTTAAATCCTCATTTATAAAAATTATACAGTCATTGCTTAT
>ERZ1673737.384-NODE-384-length-58128-cov-8.161882_pt1 | contig 58128 bp, 49 predicted proteins | sample MGYA00580211_ERZ1673737 | MGnify/ENA primary metagenome ERZ1673737 (study PRJEB41218, sample SAMN15661789) | gut metagenome | host: Homo sapiens | place: Canada: London | collected 2015-08-20/2019-03-30 | study: EMG produced TPA metagenomics assembly of... | reverse complement strand
TAGATTTGTTATCGTAAGATAACGTTGTGTCCAAACGTAAGATACCCCGGAACCGTAAGGTTTCCGGGGTTTTTCTGTACTCTAAGAAAGGAATTGTTCGTAAATTTATCAGATTAGAAACAGTGAAACATTTATCTGCAAGATGAAATACGGATAAATTTAAAATTGAAAAATAAGGCTTGCGGTGCCAAAACGGTGCCAAAAAGAAACTCCTGCGAATGTTTGCTATTCTCTTCCGATGTCAGTTCAGGCATTGGAACATCCAGCTTGCCTACATATTTGAGATAAATGTCGATTTCCTGTGTGCGTTCCCCTGTTGACTTGTCAGCTTCGTGAACTTCAATTCTGTCTATAAATTCGTGAATCATTGGTGTGGTCAGTTCAGAAAAATCTGTGTACTTATGAACCAGTGAAATGAATTTATCGACATTGGAAGCTTCTTCCTTGGCTGTGGCTAACTGCTCTCGGGCAGAAGTAAGGAATTCTGCTAATTCCGACGGATCCTTTTCGTAATCAGCAGACAGCAATTCAAAACGCTTATCTTTGACGATAACACATCCGATTTTCCCTTCTTCAATGTCAGCAGTCAATCGTTTCCAATCCGGTCTCTCAAAGTTTGTACCGCTATATCCATCATCGGTATAGTGTGCAAGGTTCGTAAACCCCTGTTCCTTGGCATACTTTTCAAGCGTTTTCTTCTGGTTTACAATGCTGTTGCTGTCCTCATTCAGTTCATCATCTCGTGAAAGTCTCTCATAAAGTGCTGTTGTTTTGTTGTTGTCCGGTCTGTTCATAAATTCTCCTTTCCGAGGTAGCAATACCTCTGTGACCGGGCATCTATGAATGAATTTATTCTATCATAGATACAGGATCACTGCTATATAATCTTGTGGTTCGGGAACAGATTTTCAAAAATGACAGGGCATGTAACCCTGTCATAAAGTCAGAAATTATTCTTTCACTTATAGGAGAAATTTGAGGGGATAAGCGGAACTGTTTTTCCAAAGCCGCAATTGTGGGTTTTACTGCATCATACCTTGTGTTGTGATAGTATGTCATCTGTCACTCGCATCCTTTTTTCGGATGCTTTGAAATGGAAAAACAGATTGTGACAAAGGTGACAATTGCAACTATAAATCCAATAAATAAAGTAATTTTATAGAGTCCGACCAAAAGGTATACGATTGATTATCGCAACTTCAGTTGAGAAATCTATGGCTGATGGTTTAGTTCCTGAAAGATATTTGTCAAATAATATACATAATTACTTAAAATGATTGTGCATATTGTTTCGTGGATACGATTTTTTTTCGTCGGTTAAACCAAGAAGATAATCCACACTGGTATGATGAAAAATGGCGAGTTTAATAAGAACCTGTGTGGGAATATCGATATCACCACGTTCATAATTGCTGTATATTCGCTGACTACAACTAAGAATTTTTGCAATTTGTGTCTGCGTTAAGTCACTGTCTTCACGTAAATCTCTAATTCGTTGATACATTATAATCACCTCGTATCCACATCATACAATAGCGAAAAATCCGCTATTGATATTTAGCGAACATTTCGCTAAACTATATGCGTGCTTGACAAGTGAATTCAATTTTAGAAATAATAATAATTTGCAAATATTTAGAAAACACTAAAGAAAAATTGAAGGAGATAAAGAAAAATGAGTCAAGTGAAAAATGAATTATTAGACAATTATATGAAAAAGCTGGAACTGGATGAGCGATGTATCAACACGCAAAAACAATATAGGCGAGATATTATGCAATTTTTTAAATGGTTGGATGTGCGAGAATTAGAAAAACGTTCTGTAATTGAGTATAAGGAATATTTAGAAATGGAAAATAGTCCAGTAACGGTAAATGTGAAATTGACAGCAATTAATGGATTTTTTTCATTTTTAGGGAGAGAAGATTTAAGAGTGAAGCAGTTGAAAATTCAGAGAAAAGTATATTGTAATGAGGATAGGGAATTATCAAAAGCGGAGTATATGAAATTAATTAAAACTGCAAAAGGCATGGGAAATGTGAAACTTGCACTTATTATCCAGACGATTGGATCAATTGGAATTCGAGTATCCGAATTGGAATATATAACAGTAGAAGCGTTAATGCGAGGAAAGGCGCATATTTCCTTAAGGGGAAAAAATAGAATTGTTCTAATTCCAAATAAATTAAAAAAAGCTCTACTTCCTTACATTCGACAGAATAAATTACAATCAGGATCTATTTTTACAACAAGGAGTGGAAAACCATTAGATCGCTCAAATATATGGAGGATGATGAAAAATCTTTGCGAAGTAGCAGGGGTAGAATCAGGAAAAGTTTTCCCTCATAATTTACGGCATCTATTCGCAAGAGTATTTTATGCGATTGATAAAGATATTGCTAAACTAGCCGACGTTCTTGGGCACAGTAACATCAATACAACAAGAATATACATAATGTCGAATGGATATGAACACAGATATTTAATTGAATCTTTGAATTTGATTTTGTAAAAATCAATTGGGGCTGTCGCACTAATTACTTAGTGCGACAGCCCCGCTGAAGTGTCGAAGACACTTTTTTATATCAAGGTTCCAAAGGTGTCGAAGACCGGGAATACATCAATTTATTGTTTAAGATTGAAGATGAAATTTGACGCTTTTGGGTCGTGGGTGGAAAGTCATCAGCCATGTATACGACAAATGAGATGCTCTGAAAGCACTTACCTATGCTTCTAACCAGAAGAAATCTCTTGAGACCTTCATGGAAGACGGCAGGATACCCATCAGCAATAACCTGTGTGAGGCAAATATCAAACCATTTGTGACAGCAAGACGTGCCTGGCTATTTGCGGATACCCCGAAAAGGGCGGCCGTGCTGTATACCATGGGATTACAAATAGAACGCTGTTGGGCAAAAAGCCAGGTATTGGATTTTATTTTTTCTGGCAGCCCACGGTAATAGGCAAGAATCATCTACCAGATTAGGTCTGGCATTGGAATGAAGCGGTCCTGATGATTCTTGGAATCGGTCACATGGATCTTTCTCGAGGAAGAAATAATGTCTATGCATTTGAGATGGCAGAGTTCATCCAGACGCAGAGCGGTGGCATAGAGGATTGATACCTCAAGACGGGCCTTAGGATCATCAAGAGAGGAAATGAAAGTCTGAACTTCCTTTCTGGAAGGGACAATTTGGTGTAGGATCCTTAAAACTCAATATTAACCGACAGCCCCTTACAACAGTTATTAGGCTTTTTTATGTGCTGACGCCTGTACTTCTACCGCGTAACATTTTTTATCCATTTGTAAGAGTTGACATATACAAAAATAACAGGGCACTTTAAAATCTGATCACTTTTCAGACAGAAAAAAACAAAGGCGGCGGGCAGACCGAACACATATGCCGAAAGAAAAGATGCAGGGAGTACAATGCCCCACATAAATATTGCGTTGTTTATCATGGAAAATGAGGGTGAGCCTCCTGCCCGTATGATTCCCACGTCGGCGGCCATCTGATAACAGGTACCCACAGATGTTATGGCCATGACAGTGATGAACTGTAATGTTATACTTCTTGCTTCTGCATTAAGCGCTGGATAAAAGGAAAGAACAAAATCTTTTACCCACCAAATCCCCAGCCCGGTGAGGATTCCGAGGACGAGGAAAATAACCTGAAAAGTGATAGTTTGTTTCTTCAATTGTATCAAATCATTCTTTCCCACAACTTTGCCGGTCAGCATAGCACCTGCGCTGGCGGCACCATAACCAATCACAGAGATTATCTGGAAGGTCAGTACAGCTATAGAATTTGCGGCGATCACCGAAGAAGAATTATCCAGATTCCCGATGATAGCTGTCTGCAAAATCTGCGCCAGTCCCCATGTTGCCTGGGTTATAAGGAGTGGCAGGGATACTTTTACATAGTCGTGTATATATGAGATATCGATATGTATTAGCGTATGTAAAGTTATTTGAAGTTTTCTCTCTTTGTATTTCAAAAAATAGATTACAATAAGCAGTTCCACAGTCCGTGATATTAAGGTCGCTGTAGCGGCACCTTTTATCCCTAATGCAGGAAAACCTAAATTACCATAAATAAGACAATAATTAAGAATGATATTAATACATAGAGTGGAAAAAGAGATTACGTACCCAATCTTCACAATTCCTACGGAACGAAGAGAGGTTGTGAGCGTATTAGTGGCTGTGAAAATCAGATATGTAAAACATACAATACGGATATATTTTACAGACTCTTCAATCACAGTCGGATCATTACTTATAAGGCCAAGAACAGTTTCCGGGATGAATAAGGCACAGAGAAACATCAGAAATGCAATTCCAAGACCGAAGCGCATACCAGCGCCAATGATATCTCTTATAGGTTTTAAATTCCCTTTTCCCCAGTACTGTGCACCTAATACAACAACCCCTTCTCCAACACCGACTACCAGCATTTGAAGCAGAAATTGAAATTGATTGCATATGGCAACTGCACTCATGGCATCCTGGGAATATCTGCCTATCATGACATTATCTGCCAGATTTACGGAATAGGTCAGAAGATTCTGCAGGGCAAGGCCTGCGGTAAGGGTGAAAAATGTCCGGTAAAACCTGAGGTCTTTTATAAAACAGTGCATGATATTATCCTTTCAGTGAAGTATGCGGCATTTGTGAATCTACGGAAATAACTTCTACAGAATCTTCTTCAAACATATTGTGATACTCCGGTGGGTAACCGTCTGTTATAATATAATCTACATTTTCAAGAGTAGCAGCGGTATACATGGAAAGCTTGTTAAATTTATCTGAAGAAGCCATAATATACCAGCTGTTTGCTATAGTGGGAATATATCTGTAAATGTATGTACTGATTATAGAATTAACAGTCAGTCCTTTTTGCTGGTCGATTCCCGATATGCTGGTAAAGGCTTTATTGACTCTTATATTATCCGTAAAGCTCTGAGGATTTTCAGGGCTTGAAAAAAGAGTCTTGCCGTCTGTCGATGTAACTTCGCCTCCGAGAAGATAAATTCTGGCACCTGAAGACAGAAGATCATCAAGGGCAGTTATATTGTTGGTCACAACGGATAAATTCTTGATTCTGTGAAGAAGTTTGGCGAGGATACAGCAGGTGCGGCCGGAACCCAAAAATATGATATCGCCATCTTCTATCTGCCGGCACGCACATTCGGCAAGTTGGGACAAAATAGGATTATCGAAGTAAATGGCAGGTGAGCTTTCTGACGGGCTGCTGGTTTCTGACAAAACAGCACCTCCATATATGCGGGTAAGAATTCCCTCCTCTTCCAGTTTGGCCAAATCCTTTCGTATAGATACAGCACTTATATTGTAGTAATCACTAAGCTCATTTACATAGACTTTTTTTCTTGTAAACAAGAGGTTTCTTATTTCATCGATTCTTTTTGACATAGGTATCAATCCTTTCTATAAAGCTATTCGTATATATTATATATTAAACGAAATAAACGAAACAGTCAATAGGAAAAAATGAAATTTAATTGCTATGAAATCTATAAATAATGGATGAACACATGTAAAAAATGTTCTGATTCCAAAGAACGTAACGCAACGAAACTTGCGCAACGAAATGTGTTATGCTAACATTAGTGAAATACTCAGATTTCAATCTGAATAAAATAAGGAGGAGAAGAGGTTTTATGGAATTTACAAAGGAGCAGTTGAAAAAAAGAAGGTTAATGATGTTGTTCGGTGCATTTGCCATATTTTTTACGGGATTTCCCCATGTATGGTCAGTGTACCAGCCTTTCATGATGAAGATGGCAGGCTGGTCTCAGGAAGAAGCGTATATGTGCTTTTATCTTTCGTTTTGTACATTTGTAATGGGGACGATCGTTGGAGGACGGCTTCAGGGAAAGATCGGATCCAGAATGGTGGTCGTTATCGGCGGCGGAATCTTTGCGGCAGGTGTGATTTTATCGGCATTTTTGATTGGACCATCGCCAATTCCCATGTATCTTACATATGGTCTAATGCAGGGCGCCGGTCAGGGCATGATTTATACAACGATTATTGCAACGGCCCAGAAATGGTTTCCGGGACGTACCGGATTTGCTTCCGGAGTTATTGTGACGGCAAACGGTCTGTGTGGTTTTTTTTTGGCGCCAGTCAGCAGAGCTCTTTTGGAGGAGGGAGGTCCGAAGCTTGCTTTTTTGATTATCGGCGGTGTTATCGTTGTTGCCTGGATTCTGAGCAGTGTGTTCTTCTGTACACCGGATGATATGAAATCAATGAAGATGGCGAAAACACCTGATGTTGTCAGTGATACGCAAAGAAAAAAAGATTATACATCAGGAGAGATGATACGTACTAAGAGTTTTTATCTTCTGGTTACAACAATGATGTTTGGTTTGCTTGCTTATTTTCTGTTGTCTCCGGTTTCACAGACATATCAGGTTGGAATGGGGATCCCGGTGTCCGCAGCAGTCTTCTCTGTTATGGCGGGTTCTCTGGTGAATGCGTCTGCCAGGCTTATTACCCCGGCCATTGCTGATAAGCTGGGGAGAATAGCATGTGTCAGATGGATTTTGATAGTGTTGATTGTGGCTATGGCGGTACTTGCAGTATCGCGTTCATATGTTGTGACAGTGCTCGTGATAGTAGTATATGGATGCTATGGCGGGATTATGGGGAATTTCCCTTCACTTACCAGCAGTATATTTGGCATTGAGCATGCAGGTGAGAATTATGGATATGTTATGTTCGGAATGGTTGCCGCCACGTTCGGAGCACCGATGATTACAAGCATCATGAATAAAATGGGATATGGCATGCAACATGTGTTTGCTATGGGAGCTGTGTTTGCCGTATTGGCTCTTGGGTGTCTCATGATGCTAAAACATGAACTGCATAAAAAGAAGTCATAGCAGACAGAAGAACTGCAGAGGAAATTTAACATTACAGATAATAATATAAGAGGGAGCAGTAAATGCGCCCTCTTATATTTATGTATTTATGTAAAAATTAGATAAGGAAACCAATACTCTTTAGATAGGCTATACTTGCTTTAACGTTTTGCAGGCTGTATATGGCATCGTCCGGGCTGCATTCCTGCTCGATGGTAATATACCCGCTGTAAGATATATCTTTCAGTGCTTTGTGGATAGCGGTATAGTCCAAAACACCCTGTCCGATAGGACACATGGTGCCCCTTGCACAACCATCAAAAAAGTGAATATGTTCAGTAAGAATTTGTTCATATACGTTTTTGTTAATATCTTTAAAATGGACATAATCAAGCCGATCAGCATATTTATATATCCATTCCGCCGGATCCATGCCGGAATAGTACAGATGTCCTGTATCCAAGCAGAGCCCACAGATTTCCTTAGGGATATCCTCCATGATCCGGTCGATTTCATCGCTGTACTCCACATAACTTCCCGCATGGGGGTGTATCACGGGACGTACACCGTAACTGGCAGCTCTTTGGCATACGGTTTTGTAGTGGTCGGCAAGTCTGTCCCAGTCTTTGGGAGGCAGCCTGGGAGCAATGTGGGAATGGCCTGCATTAAAATCTCTTTCGGTGTGTCCCCAGTCCATAACTGTCATATATGGTGTTTCGTAACGCTGCCCGTCCTGCATTGGAAGTTTGGGAAGCTTTGTCATAAGCGTGCAGATATCATCAACCTGCCTGAGGACATCCTCCAAATGTGCATCATCCAGCAGATCCTCAAAGATCGCGCCGGCTACAATCCCGAGATTGTTCTTTTCTAATTCCCGGGTCACCAGCGGGATGTCATCTACTGGAATGTAGCCATAAGCACCCAGTTCTATGGCACTATAGCCGGCTTCGTGTGCTTCTTTTAATACTCTTTGCCAGGGAAAGGGATTTTCGTTTACGGTCTCCACTCCCCAACAGCCAGGGGTGCCGCAGATTTTCATGGTCATGTGTTATCCTCCTTATAATATATAATATCGAAAAGTATTGGTTTGCTGTGATTATAAAGTATGTAAGATTGGAAATCAAGTTTCGTTCGATTTCAAAAGGAAGAACGAAATAAACGAAATCAAAATGACTCAAAAACACAACAATGAAAAGAAATGCAACTTGCAAAACGAAATACGATGTGATATTATTCGAACAGTAAATAAAAAGACATAGAATGGAAAATGGAGGTTATATTAAGATGAAGATTAAAAGTGTGGTAATTGCAGGTGCTGGGACTATGGGATATTCTATGGCGCAGATTTTTGCCCGGTTTGGATATGAGGTTACCATTTATGATGTGAGTAAAAAGGCACTGGAAAATGCCCACAGCTGCATTCAAAAAAATGTGGAAACTTTAGTCCGTCAAGGTGAATTATCAGAAGACCGGGCACTTGAGTTGACGGGAAGACTGGCTTATACAGATGAGAAGGAATGCTTTGCTGCCTGTGATATCGTAATAGAAAGTATTATAGAAAAACTGGAGATTAAAAAAAGATTTTATGAGGAAATTTCCCGAATTGTCAGAGATGATACAATTTTAGCGACCAATACATCAGGCCTGTCTGTAAATGCCATTGCATCCGCAGTTCACATTCCAGAGAGATTTATAGGGATGCATTGGTTTAATCCGTCGCATTTGATTTTGTTGATTGAAATCATCAGAGGAGAATATACCAGTCAGGAAACGGCAGATATTGTAAAAGAATTAAGTTTGGCTATACGCAAGAAACCTGTTGTGGTAGAAAAAGATGTTCCGGGATTCGTGGCGAATCGTATTCAGTTTGCGGTACTCAGAGAAGCTTTGGACTTGGTACAAAAGGGAGTGATTTCAAAAGAGGGGATTGATGATGTGATGAAATATGGACTAGGATTCCGCTATGCCTGTGTCGGGCCGCTGGAAGTTGCGGATTTTGGAGGCCTGGATACATTTTATCATATCAGTGGATATTTGATGCAAGATCTGTGCAGGGATGAGAATGTACCTGAACTATTGAGAGACTGCTTTGAGAAAGGGGAATTCGGAGTTAAGACTCAAAAAGGATTTTATGATTACAGTGAGGGGAAAGATATGTTGGCGACTGCTCAGAGAGATGAAAAGCTTCTAAAATTGTTTAATGCTTTTTATAAATAGAAGATAAAGATGATGGTTTATGAGATGATAGAAGGTAAATGCATATAAATGAAATGTATTATGTGGCAAAAACGATAACAATGAAAACAAATGAAACTTGAAACATAAAGTATAGTGTGATAAAGTATAAACATAATAAAACAAATGAAAGGAAAAGGGGAATGACTGGTAAAGGAAAGTATCTTGATATTGTTACAGCAGGGCGTGCGGGTATAGATTTTAACACAACTATGCTGAATAGTACATTCGCCGAAACATCATGTTTTGAAAAATCTATAGGAGGCTCTCCTGCAAATATCGTGCAGGGAGCTGCCAGGTTGGGTTTGAAATGCGGATTTATCGGCAAGATATCCGGAGACGGCATGGGAGAATATATACTCAATGAATTTACGAATCAGGGAATAGACACGTCGGGCATATGCATAGACCATACTGGCGCCAGAAACTGTTTGGCAATAACTGAGATTGTAAGCGCAGAAGACAGTGGTACATATTGTTCGGAGAACAAGATGGAGTTTCATCATGGGACATATCTGTACAGGGAGAATACAGCAGATCTGATGATTGAACCGGCTGAAGTCAGCGAAGAGATGATTGCCTGTTCTAAAACGGTTCTTCTTTCAGGCACTGCTTTCTCGGTCAATCCTTCAAGGAGTGCTATGTTCCGAATCCTTGAATATGCCCGTAAGTATAATACGAAAGTAGTGCTGGATATAGATTACCGTCCGTTTGGCTGGAAGGACATCAAAGAAGCATCAGAGATCTATCAGGAAATATGCGCTATGTCCGATATAGTTATAGGCAACAGGGAAGAATTCGATGTGGTGGAATATATAACCATGCCTGAGAACAGAGATAATGAGCGGTCGGCAAAAGCTTTTCTGGACATGGGTGTTAAAATCGTAATAGTCAAAGATGGTCCCAGGGGTTCGGATGCCTATCTGGAGGATGGTAAGGTGGTAAGCTGCGGAGTGATACCTACAAAAGCGGTAAAAACCTTTGGTTCCGGTGATGCCTATGCGGCAGGTCTTATGTACGGACTTTTGCGCGGAAAGGATATATCGTATGCGATGCAGCTTGGGTCAGCTTGCGCATCTGTTGTTCTTACAAAAATCAGTTGTGCTCCTGCGATGCCTGATTACGAAACGGCGGAAAAACACCGGTTATTGCATTTACAGGAGATGATAAGATGAGATGGGATAAGGATTATGTGAAAGAGGCAGCCGGGAATGGTACAATTGTTGCTGGTATTAACATCTTTGGACATGAAGATGCCGGGGCAGTTATCCGGGCTGCTGAGAGAGCAAAGACACCGGTACTCCTGATGGTTAACAGAGATGCAAAGCGTGAATTGGAGATAGAGCACTGGGGTGCGCTTCTTGGTTCTATGGCAGAAAAGTCAAAAGTACCGGTGGGAGTCCATCTGGATCACTGCAGTGACCCAGAAAATGTGAAACGGGCAATACACAGTGGTTTTTCATCAGTTATGTTTGACGGTTCTAAAATGCCCTTCCTGGAAAATGTCAGATTAACTGCAGAGCTTACGAAGGAAGCCCATGACAATGGTGTATTGATAGAAGGAGAGTTGGGGTCTGTACCATACAGTGATCTGGGAGATACGGTTATAAAATGGACATCACCCAAAGAAGCAAAAGTAATACAGGAAGAGACAGGGCTTGATTGGCTTGCTGTATCTGTGGGAAATATTCACAGACTTGTAGGGCGTAAAGTGCCGATTCATTTTGATGTTCTGGATAGTATACAAAAGGATTGCAGCCTTCCTCTGGTGATACACGGCTCTTCGGGAATATCTGATTCCGATATACAGAAACTCAAGAAGGAACGGGTAGGCAAGATGAATCTGGGCACATCATTAAGAAAGGTGTTCGGCGATACACTCAGGCAGGAGATTCAGAACAGGCCGGATGAATTCGACAGGCAGAGACTAATGAAACATTCAGTGGAGTTGGTTGAGGAAGCAGCCTATCAGCTGCTGATAAGTTTAAGAAATTGATAAGATATCAGATTACAGGAGGGATTATGATGAGACTTCATCAAACAGATGATTTTGATTGGGGTTATAACCCGATTATAGAGCTGGACGGAAAGCACAGTGAAATGATGATGGATTATGGAATATTAAAGTTGAATCAGGGACTGAGTTTTCAGGATGACAGGAACGATCTTGAACGTGTATATCTCCTGATTTACGGAAAAGTGGAATTTGAGTATAACGGTAGCAAATCCACAGCAGAGAGAGAGTCTTATCTGAATGAAAATATCTGGTGCATTAATGTACCAAAAGGTGTGGAGCTGAAAGTGACGGGAATTGCGGAGGACAGTGAGATTGCCGTTATGCGTACTCATAATGACAAAGTGTTTGAACCGGTCATCCGTTGCGGTGATAAGATTGTGAACGAGATAAGAGGAGAAGGCTTCATGAATGAGGCCGGTACACGTATAGTAAGAACGGCTCAGGATATAAGGCTTTCGCCGGATTCCAATCTGATGCTGGGGGAAGATGTGCACTATCCCGGAAAATGGTCAGGTTTTCCTTCCCATTCTCATGTGCAACCTGAAATATACTTTTATAAATTTTATCCCCGGAACGGATTTGGTTTATTAAAGCTTGGAGATGACGGTGTTCTTTTAGAGCATAATGATACGGTTAAGATTATGCCGAATATGGTTCATCCTCAGGTGGCAGCACCTGGGTATGCCATGTATTACATATGGGTGATTAGACATTTACCGGGTAATCCATATATAAAGCCGGATTTTGAACAGCAGCATCTCTGGGTAGAACAGCCGGGTGCAAAATATTGGCCTGAAATTTAATTTGAATTAGATGATTTTGGAGGAAAAAGATGAATAAGACAGTACGCCTTACAATGGCACAGGCATTAGTAAAGTTTTTGACAAAGCAGTATGTATCTGTGGATGGTGAAAAACAGCGTTTTGTACATGGAGTAATGGGTATCTTTGGTCATGGCAATGTAGTAGGTATTGGACAAGCTCTGGAACAATATAAAAACGAGATTCCTTATATTGCAGGTAAAAATGAACAGGAGATTGCTCATGTGTGCACTGCTTTCGCAAAACAGAACAGGAGAAGAGCGATTTATGCGTGCACGGCATCTATCGGTCCAGGCTCTCTGAATCTGGTGACAGCAGCCGGTACAGCTACCGTTAACCGTATTCCGCTGTTACTGTTTCCTGGAGACATCTATGCTGACCGCCAGCCAGACCCGGTTCTGCAGCAGATGGAAAATGAAGCAGACTATACGATATCTGTTAATGATTCCTTGAAACCGGTATGCCGTTACTGGGACAGGGTTGTAAGACCGGAACAGATTATGACAGCTATGCTCAATGCCATGAGAACACTTACGGATCCGGCAAAGACAGGAGCTGTAGCTATCTGTCTTCCGCAGGATGTACAGGGAGAAGCTTATGACTATCCAGTTGAATTTTTTGAAGAGAGGGTATGGTATATCGACAGAACTCCCGCATGCAAGGATGCGGTTGAACGTGCAGCGGCTGTAATCAGAAAGGCAAAACGTCCTGTACTGTTATCGGGCGGCGGCGTCCGTTATAGCGATGCAGGAAGAGCACTTTATGAGATGAGTGTCAAATACGGTATTCCTGTATGTGAAACCCAGGCGGGAAAGGGCGAGATAGACTGTGAATATGATATGTATCTGGGTTGTGCCGGAATCTGTGGTACATTAGCAGCTAATATTGTGACTAAAGAAGCCGATGTTGTGATTGCAGTAGGTACAAAACTAAATGATTTCGTAACTAATTCCAAGTATGGATTCCGGTCCGATGCAAAGATTATCGGTATTAATATCAGCCGCATGGATGCGCTGAAACTGGATGCGGAATCAGTGGTATGTGATGCAAAAGCCGGACTGGAAGCTCTGACAGCTGCCCTTGATGGGTATAAAAGCCAGTGGGGAGAACGTGTGTCAGAAGCAGCAAAGCTCTGGAATGATGAGAGAACACGCCTTTCTGAGATAGAACTGAAGGAAGGATTCAGCCAGACCCGCGCACTGCTGGAGCTGAATCGGATTCTGACAGAAGAGGAGAATATTGTTGCGGCATCGGGAAGTCTGCCTTCAGATCTTGAAAGGGTATGGAATGTAAAGCGTCCGGGACAGTATCATCTGGAATATGGATTCTCATGTATGGCTTATGAAGTATCAGGAGCTCTTGGAGTTAAGTTTGCAGAACCCCACAGAGAAGTGTACTCGTTTATTGGTGACGGCGGATTTCTTATGGGGCATTCCGACCTTGTGACAAGTCTTCAGGAGAAAAAGAAAATCAATGTGCTTTTGTTTAATAATAATGGACATCAGTGTATCCACAATCTGCAGCGTTCACAGGGGTGTGATACATTTGGCACGGAGTTCCGTTATCGCGAAGAAGCTACAGGCGAATTATCAGGAGGATATCTGCCTATAGATTTCTGTAAAATTGCAGAGGGATACGGAGCGAAAGCTTATCGCGTCCATAGTCCGGAAGAGTTAGAGGCAGCAGTCAAAGATGCCAGAAAACAGGAAATGTCAACAGTTATTGAGATTATGGTGCTGCCTGGTACTATGACAGAGGGATATGAAAATTTCTGGAGAGTGGGTACGGCTGAAGTGTCTGAGAAAGAATCAATCCAGAAGGCTTATGAAAAACTTAATGCGGTTGTTAAAACACTTCGTAAATATTAATTGAAGGATATAAAGTAGAAAAATAAATATTATAAAGGAGAGAATTATGAAAGTAGAATTTGGATGTGCACCGATTAACTGGACCAATGACGATTTGCCGTCATTAGGTGGAGAACTGACTTATCAGCAGTGTCTGAGTGAAATGGCGTTGGCCGGCTATAAGGGGAGTGAAGGCGGATGTAAATATCCCAAGGATTTTGATACGTTGAAGAAAGCACTTGATTTACGTAACCTTGTGATTTGTAATATGTGGTTTTCAAGCTTTTTCACAACATTTGAAAATGAAAAGACATATGAGGCATTTGATAAGCACATGGAATTTACATATGCACTTGGCGCCAGAGTGGTAGGTGTAGGAGAGTGTGGTGTTACCGTACACGGGCAGGAAAAAACGCCTTTGTTTTCAAGAGCTCCAATTCTCACAGACGACCAGATGAATAATCTGGCGGAAGGCCTTAATGAGCTGGGCCGCCGGGCCAATGCAAAGGGGATGAAAGTGTGTTTCCATCCTCATGTAGGAACAGGAATTCAGACACTTGCAGAGATTGACAGACTTATGGAGCTGACAGATCCTAATCTGGTCTATCTATTGTTTGATACAGGCCATTCTACCACAGGCGGGGAAAATGCCGTTGAAATCATTAAAAAATATATTGACCGTGTAGGTCATATCCATGTAAAAGATGTCAGAAGTAAAGTGTTTGAGCAGGTGAAGGCGGAAGACCGCAGTTTCCTTTGGGGTGTTAAAAACGGAATGTTTACTGTACCGGGTGACGGTGACTGTGTTGACTGGGACGGTGTATTTGAAGTGATTAGAAACAGTGACTATGAAGGCTGGATTGTAGTGGAGGCAGAGCAGGATCCGGCAAAGGCGGATCCACTTGAGTATGCGCAGAAAGCACGCAGCTTTATGAGAGAGAAACTGGGATGCTGATAGACAGGGATGTAAAAACAGGAGGAAAAGATTATGTTTAATGAGGAATTACACTTAGAACAGCCGCTTCGCTGGGGAATGGTAGGCGGTGGACGCGGAAGCCAGATTGGATATATCCACAGAAATTCAGCAGCTCGTGACAGACTTTTTAAATTGGTCGCAGGTGCATTTGATATCAATGAGGAAAGAGGTCGTGAGTTTGGCGGCAATATTGGTGTATCGCCTGAAAGATGTTATGCAGATTACAAAACTATGTTTGCTGAGGAGGCTAAAAGAGAAGATGGTGTACAGGCTGTATCCATTGCTACGCCCAATGCGACTCATTATGAAATCTGTAAAGCGGCCTTAGAGGCAGGACTTCATGTAGTATGCGAAAAACCTCTTTGTTTTACAGTAGAGCAGGCGAATGAACTGGTAGCCCTTGCAGAAAAACAGAATCGTATTGTAGGTGTTACTTATGGATATACAGGCGCGCAGATGATTCATCAGGCAAGAAATATGATCGCCAATGGAGAACTGGGAGAAATCCGTATTGTCAATATGCAGTTTGCACATGGATTCCATTCAAAAGACGTAGAAAAGAATGATCCGGGAACAAAATGGAGAGTGACGCCGGCAATGGCAGGCCCTACATATGTACTTGGTGATGTTGGTACCCATGCCCTTTATTTGGCAGAGTGCATGATACCTGAACTGAAAATAGAAAAACTGATGTGTTCGCGTCAGAGCTTTGTAAAGAGCAGAGCACCCCTGGAAGACAATGCCTTCGTATTAATGAATTTTTCTAACGGTGCAGTGGGAAATCTATGGGCAAGCTGTGTGAATGCAGGATCCATGCATCAGCAGAAGATAAGGGTGATTGGTTCGGAAGCCAGTATCGAATGGTGGGATGAACATCCGAATCAGTTGATTTATGCAAAACAGGGAGAACCGGTTAAGATTCTGGACAGAGGTATGGGATACCTGTACAACGAGGATTCCACGGTGAGCTGTGATAGAATGGGTGGCGGACATGCGGAAGGTTTATTTGAAGCATGGGCAAATCTGTATTCACGCTTTGGTTTGGCTATGGACCGTGTAAATAAAGGAGAAAATGCAAAGGATGTTACCGATGAAATTGGATTTCCGAGTATTTATGCAGGGGCCGAAGGTGTAAGATTCATTGAAAACTGTGTTGAGTCAGCTGACAACGGCAGTGTATGGGTGGATTATAAATAATCAATCCTGTGATATTTTGAAGGGCCGGATTAACATAGTCCGGCTCCTTCTGCGTAAAATTCTGTATGAAATCACTAACAGATATTGGGAGGTAATAGATGGAAGAGAATAAAATCGAAACGAAGACGATAGACCGTAGTATGGTGAAAGTTCCTCTTGTTACAAAAATAGCATATGGCAGCGGGGATGTGGCGTGTAACATCAGTTTTGGTGTGATTAGTACACTTCTAACACTTTTTTATACGGACTATGCCGGAATCTCTGCGGCTACGATCGGTCTGGTAATGCTTTTGTCAAGAGTTTTCGACGGTGTTTCTGATATTATAATGGGTTATATTGTGTCACATACAAAATCTAAATGGGGGCAATCCAGACCATGGATATTATGGTCATCTATACCTTTCTGTCTGTCTATTGTGCTGTTGTTTACAGTACCTCAGACTACAGAGATGTTGCAGTTTATCTATGTCTTTGTTACATATAATTTCTGTACTACCATATGTTATACAGCCTTGAACCTTCCTTACGGAAGCCTTTCTGCTATGATGACACGTGATTCAAGAGAAAGAGACATGGTTTCTGTATTCCGTATGGCGATGTCTCCCTTTGGCCGTATATTAGTAGGTTTGTTTACAATGCCCATGGTTAAAATGTTTGGAGATGATCAGAAAGCATTTGTTCTGACAGCAACGTTATGGTCTGTTATAGCTCTTGCTCTTCTTATCTTTTGTTTTGTAAAATGTGAAGAAAAAGTAGTGATTGCAGCCAGAGAGCAGAAAAAAGAAAAGAGATCAGGCAAAGCTACGTTGAAGGCTTTGCTGACAAATCAGTATTTCTGGGCTGTTGCAGTATTGTGGATGCTCCAGAATTCCGCCAGCGGAGTTATTGGCATTGTTCTTCCATATTACAGTAAATATATTATGCATAATGATACCTGGGTATACAGTGTTCTGTATTTTGCGGAGTTATTTACCATGGTAGTGGTGGTTATTATCTGTCCGGTATTTATGAAGAAGTACGGAAAAAGAAATATTGTTCTGGCAGGAGCGGTCGTTGCTATTTTCGGACAGCTGTTGTTTATGATGAATCCCTACAGTTTTCCCGTAGCGCTGGCCAGTTGTATCATTAGAGGAATCGGTGCCGGGCCTCTTAATGCCTGTGTTTTTGGAATGATGGGAGATGTAGTGGAGTTTGGGCAGTGGAAGTCAAAACTTCGCCAGGAAAGTTATATTTTTGCGGCAGGTTCAGTGGGAAGTAAAATCGCTCCGGGTATCACATCTGCTTTGGTGACAGGACTTTTGACAGCTAGTGGATATATAAGCTCTGTTGGCGGAGGTGCTGTGCAGCCGCAGGAAGCCCTTGATGCGATTGTTGCAATATTAAAATTTGGTCCATTAATCGTGTGGGTACTTGTTTTGATTGTAGCATTCTTATATAAGCTTGATAAAAAATATCCAAAGATCATGGCGGAACTGGCAGAGCGCGAAGCAAGAGGTGAAATGTAGAGTATTATGTCAGTGACGATTCAATACATAGCGGATGCGGCAGGTGTCTCCAGAGGGACAGTGGATCGTGCTCTGAATCACAGAGGAAGGATAAATATTGAAGATACTTTTGGGAAAAGGGGTATGACCACTGCCTGATTTATAGTCTTTTTCAGAAACAGAAGTCAGTATACATTGTTTTCTTTGACCTTAAATGTTTTTTAGATAATATCTTGATACAAATAATTAAGAGGGTATTTTATGGCAAGCTGGGATGTATATGATATGCAACTGAAAAAAAAGAGGGCATTATCAGGAGATTTAGGCTTTAGATGTGTAGAACTTTGTCGTAATTTATCCCTTGGGCTTTATGTAAGAAAAGTACAACAGATTGTAAAAATCTGTCTGTGCTTTTTTTATTGGCAGAAAAGTTTTTATGATCCCAGAGCCCCTCCCTCTGATTTGAATTTTAAAAAAATTATAATCTCTCGGAATCCTAAGTGATTATATCCAGCACAGCTGGTGATGAGCATTGAAAAGTGAATATTATTCGAAATGAATAAAAATGAGCATGAGAAACCATGACAAACGCATGAGTAAATAAATTGTGAACACGCCTCTTTTCTGATAAAATTAAAAGAAAAGGGGCGTTGGTATATGCAGGAATTATTAGATTGGCTGGAATACATAGAAGATGATCGTCAGCAAAGGAAAGTTCGTCATACATTGAAGGACATTCTTGTTATAAATTAGTGGCGAAAACCCACAGGCTTGCCTGTGGGTTGAAAGCCGCCTATTTTTTAGCTTGATTTTTGCATAGAATAGAAGTGTTATATATGTATAAAAAGAAAGGACGTTAAGTGCATGGGCAGACCGAAATCAAATAATGTACAAATTAACATTTCAATTCCTAAGGAGTGGAAAAAAGAATTGGAAGATATTGCTCGTATCTATTCGGTTGAAGAGGGCAAAACGATTACATTTCTTGATTTAATGCGTAGAGGAATTCAGGAGAAATACCAGTTAGGAGAGCAGAATGATGAGCAGGAACTTATATCATAGTGTTTCGCATTGCAAGTATCTGATACAGTATCATATTATCTGGTGCCCAAAATTTCGGTTCTCTGTATTACAGGAGAATGTAGATATCACTCTGAAACAAATCTTACAAAAAATATGTAAGGATTACGGATATAAAATCAAAACGCTTGAAGTAATGCCAGACCATATCCATATTTTTTTAGATGTGCCACAAACAGTTGCTCCCTGCGATGTAGTCAGAACGCTCAAAAGTAAAAGTACGATTGAATGATTCCAGGCATATCCAACACTGAAACGGTTTTATGCAAGATGCGGTGTTTTATGGTCAAGGGAATATTTTATATCTACAGTGGGACAGATAAGTGAAGCCACGGTAATGCAGTATATAGAGGAACAGAGAAGTCATGAATGAGAAAGAATATAAGAAAAGCTTAAAACAATTTCATAAACATTCGGACAGACATATCCTGGTGGTAGAAACCAGTATGTCTTTTTCTGATATACAAAAAGTGGTAGCTCTTTCTGATAAGATTCGAAAAGCAGGAAATGAGCTGGTTGGTCTTATGAGAAAGAACTACGACCAGCTGATCCGTACGAAACGGTATCGGAAGTTACGGAAACTTTATGGTTCTACAGAAGAAAAAAAGAAACGAAAAGCACTTGCCAGTCAGCTGAATGAAATGCAAAAGCAATATCACGTTACATGGGATGTTTGTAGAACCTCTATGATACCAATCGGTAAAAAGTATGGAATTGATGCGGTATTTGCGCTTACAAAAGCGGAAGATATTTGGAGAGGGATAGAAAAATGCTTATACGCGAATGGGAAAACCATTCATTTTTCCCAATATGGAGTGTTGCCCTGTATTCGGGCCAAACAAATCAATCGTGGAATTCCAATGTCTGTGAAAGAGAATCAACTGCAATTTAAACTTGGAAAATCTACTTTTGGAATACAGGTAAAAGATAGATTTCAATCAGATGAAGTTCAAGCTGTTTTGAATTATCTTTCTGAACCTGAACTGCTAGATAGGAAAGCACTCCAGACGTTTGTAGATGAGAAATACTGTATCAATACTTACAGACCCTGCTATGCTACGCTTGTACCAAAGCTGATTCGTGGGAAATACAGAGTGTATTTGCATTTAACGATTGAGGGGAAAGCAAAACCGAAACACGATAAATTTGGTAATCCGAGACATAAATTTGGAAAAGGTATCATTGGTGCGGATATTGGAACGCAGACCGTTGCTTATACATCGGATACGGAGGTTGGTCTTAAAAACTTATCCGAAAGAGGGAACAGCATTCAAAAATCTGAGCGATTGGAACGATTTTATTATCGTGCTATGGATAGAAGCAGACGAGCGACCAATCCACAGAATTATAATGAAGATGGTACAATTAAGAAAGGTCACAAGACCTGGAATTACTCGAATCATTATAAAAAACTAAAAACAAAACACGCAGAACTCTGCCGTATCAATGCAAGAAACAGACAGCTTGCAATCAATGAAGATGCGAACTATTTAAGAAGTCTTGGAGATATATTGATTACAGAACCGAAAAATGCCGTTAAACTTATGAAGCGAGCAAAAGAGACAACAAAAAACAACAAAGGTAAGTTTAATAAGAAAAAACGTTTTGGTAAATCAATAAAGAATCGATGCCCTGGTGGATTTCAAACAACGATAGAAAAGAAATTTCAGGTGTCTGGTGGCAGATATATCGAAGTGCCGAATCTATATAGAGCAAGTCAGTATGACCATACCGCAGATGCTTACATCAAAAAGAAGCTGTCAGATAGAATGTATCATTTAGCGGATGGAACATTGGTACAGAGAGATTGGTATTCCTCATTTTTACTGTACTGTTACGATGAGAAAATGGAAGATATCAATAAAACGAAATGTAATACAGAATTTGAGAAGCATTACAAGAGAGAAAAAGCCTTAATTAAATGGATTCAGTCGAAGCAGATAAAAATTTTAAATAGTGGAATAAAAACAGCATAAGGAAAACTCTTCAGGGAGATTGACGATACTTCCTTATCGAAAGATAGAAATTTGCCGCTAATGTGGTCGTAGGACTGCCTGGCAATCAAAGTCCTTACTCAAATAGACTTACACTTGTATTCCAAAGTCTGGAAATGATGTACGATTACAAGCTAAACTTGGTAGTAAGAACCCCACAGGCTTGCCTGTGGGAGTAGTCAGTAAAAGGTATCATTCGCAGAAATGGACACAGTTTCATTTAATCTAAATCTTGACAAATAAACAGCCCAATGTCATAATAACGCCAGAGATAGTATTTGAACTCAAAACTATACTCTGGCTGAAATCACTGGAATCTTATATAGAATTTATAAAAAGATAAGAGCTTGTATTGCTTATTTAAGAAAAACAGGACTCGGATATACAGGAAATCAATCAGAAGTGTTTGGGGTCGGAGTGCGTCCTTAAATGCTTTTTTTATTTCCTTATGGGAAAGGATTATATAAGATGACAATAGAAATGTTAAAAGGAAAAATCCACAGAGCAACCGTTGTTCAGGCGGAACTGGACTATGTAGGAAGTATTACTGTGGATGAAGAGTTGCTTGAAGCTGCAAACATACTGGAATATGAGAAAGTTCAGATTGTAGATGTAAATAATGGCAGCAGATTCGAGACATACACCATAAGCGGGGAACGCGGGAGCGGTATGATCTGTCTGAATGGAGCAGCAGCAAGATGTGTAAGTACAGGTGATAAAATTATTATTATGGCATATGCACAGTATGAGCCGGAAGAGGCACGTACACATAAACCTGCAGTTGTATTTGTAAATGAAGAGAATAAAATCAGTAGAGTAACCAATTATGAGAAACATGGCTTATTAAAAGACATGGAAGAGTAAGGCTGAGAAGTCAGGAGAAGCAATAGGATTAACAGTATTGCAAGTAAGAGGAAAGTGAATTTCAGAAAAGAGGCTATCTCTGAGTTTATAAAATCAGGACATCAGTGGAATGTAACTGAAGAAAGAGGAGCAAACGATGCAGGTAACAAAAACAATAGAAGAAACAAGAAAACAAATTAAAGCATGGAAAAAAGAAGGAAAGACTGTGGGACTTGTTCCGACAATGGGATTTCTTCATGAGGGACATGCAAGTCTGATTAAAAAATGCAGAGAAGAAAATGATATCGTAGTTGTATCAGATTTTGTGAATCCAACCCAGTTTGGACCGACAGAAGATTTAGAGGCATATCCAAGAGATTTTGAGCGTGACAGCAAACTCTGTGAAAGCCTTGGTGCAGATATGATTTTCTGTCCGGAACCATCAGAAATGTACCATGACCCGCATGCTTTTGTAAGTATCGATACATTATCTGAAACCCTTTGTGGAAAAACCAGACCGATTCATTTTAAAGGTGTTTGCACGGTTGTGTCTAAGTTATTTCATATCGTAGCACCGGACAAGGCATATTTCGGACAGAAAGATGCACAGCAGCTGGCAATTATCCGCAAAATGGTAGAAGATTTAAATTTTGACATTGAAATTGTGGGCTGCCCGATTATCCGTGAAGAGGACGGACTTGCAAAATCTTCCAGAAATACTTATTTAAGTAAAGAGGAAAGAAAAGCAGCTCTTTGCCTGTCAAGAGCAGTAAAAGCAGGGCAGGAAATCATTCAGACAGGAATGATGGCAGAAGAACTTCTTGGAAAGATGCGTGCAGTAATTGAAGCAGAACCACTTGCAAAAATTGATTATGTTTCTGTTGTAGATGCACTGACAATGCAGCCGGTAGAAAAAATTAACAAAAATGTACTCGTAGCAATGGCTGTATATATTGGAAAAACCAGATTAATTGATAATTTCAGCTACGAGGTATAATGCATGAAAAATATTTTAAATAAAATCGGAAAAGTCAGTAGTTTTGCATCCAGATATATTGGGATTATCATTGTTGCATTTTCCTGTCTTGCATTTTTCTGGCGGGATGGATTTTCATGGATGACAAATTATACATCAGTATTTTTAGGCGTCATTATGTTTGGAATGGGTCTTACGATACGGATGAATGATTTCAAAGTGGTATTTTCCAGACCAAAAGAAGTGATTATTGGTGCGGTAGCGCAGTATACAATTATGCCATTGGCTGCATGGGTGCTTTGCAAAGTAATGCATCTTCCGGCAGATTTGGCATTGGGAGTAATTTTGGTGGGCTGCTGCCCGGGCGGAACAGCAAGCAATGTCATTACCTATATTGCTGGGGGAGATGTGGCACTTTCTGTGGGAATGACGATTGTGTCCACTTTGGCAGCACCGCTTATGACACCATTTCTGGTCTATGTACTGGCAGGAGCATGGGTAGAAGTTTCTTTCTGGGCAATGGTATTGTCCGTGATTAAAGTTATTCTTGTGCCGGTATTGCTTGGAATTTTACTGAGAAGTCTTGCAGGGGAGCATGTAGATAAGGTGTCTGATGTTATGCCGCTTATTTCTGTTATCGCTATTGTAATGATTATTGGAGGAATCGTAGCGGTAAATGCAGAGAAAATCTTAAGTTGTGGAGTGCTTGTACTTGTTGTAGTAGCAATTCATAATTTCTTTGGAATGATGCTTGGACTTCTTGTCGCAAAGATTTTTCATGTGGAATATTCCAGGACAACTGCGATTGCAATCGAAGTGGGAATGCAGAACAGTGGACTTGCAGTGTCACTTGCTGCTGCAAATTTTGCAGGAAATCCACTGGCAACACTTCCGGGAGCAATTTTCAGCGTATGGCATAATATTTCCGGTTCGATTTTTGCAAGTATCAGACGTTCGGGTACAGAGAGAAGAGAGAAAGCATTAGGGAGTAGAAAAATAGATTTTGTATAAATTTGGAAAATCTGTAGAATTTTTGTTCTATGGGTTTTTCTTTTTTTTGAAGCTGTTGTAGCTGGAATATAGCGAGAGTTTATTGTATAATAATGGCTTAAGATAATTAGATATTTTAGGGATGAAGATAAAGCACAGTTTTTGTAGCAAAAATTCTGTCCCTGTGATAATAAAGGTGAAAAAGAACATGGAATTTAATACTTTTTAGACTGAGAAATTGTGGCATCTTATGTACTTAAATATAGAAGAAAAATATCTGGAACAAAGAGGGAAAACTTTGGATTCAACGCAGGGGCGTCTGCAGATGATGATGCAGTACATCCATGAAAATTATAAGGAGAAGATTTCGCTGGAAGACATCTCAAATCATGGAATGGTTAGTAAAAGCACCGCGCTCAATCTGTTTCGGAGATATCTGAATGATACGCCAATCCACTATCTGCTTCGATATCGTCTGCAGGAGGCTGCAAAATTACTTGTTACGACGGAAAAGAAAATAGCAGTGATTTCGGAATGTAGTGGATTTGATAATGTAGAATATTTTTGTAAGATGTTTAAAAAATATTATAAGATGACTCCAACAAAATATCGGAGAAAAAAAGCAGGAGAGTAGGGTTATGAAAAAACAGTTAAATTACGCAGACATTCTAAAAGAAGTGATAATTCTGACTTGGGCTGTAGCAATTATTGGAGCGGCAGTTTATTTCTTTTTAGTGCCAAGTCATACGTCTGTAAGTAGTATTTCGGGTCTTGGTATTGTGTTATCTAATTTTGTGCCATTACCGTTATCTGCCATTACGATGATTTTAAATGTGGTACTTCTGATTATTGGATTTTTTACCTGTGGACGAGAATTTGGTGCGAAGACAATATATACTAGTATTATGTTACCATTATTTATTGGTTTGTTTGAAAAAATTGCACCGAATTTTAAATCATTGACAAACAGTCAGGAATTAGATGTGCTTTGCTATATTTTAGTAGTCAGCGTAGGACTCAGTATTCTTTTTAATAGAAATGCTTCTTCTGGCGGGCTTGACATTGTGGCAAAGATTATGAATAAGTATTTGAATATGGAACTTGGAAAGGCAATGTCGCTTTCTGGAATGTGTGTGGCACTTTCGGCAGCATTAGTGTATGACAAAAAGACGGTAGTTTTAAGTATTCTTGGAACTTATTTTAATGGAATTGTATTGGACCATTTTATTTTTGACTATAATATTAAACGGCGTGTCTGTGTCATTACAGAAAAAGAAGAAGAACTGCGTAAATTCATCATCGAAGATTTACATAGTGGAGCAACCATTTATGAAGCAACCGGTGCTTATAACATGAAAAAACGAAATGAGATTATTACCATTGTGGATAAAACAGAATATCAGAAATTGATGAGTTATATCAGTCATCAAGACCCAAAAGCATTTGTAACGGTCTATAATGTATCAAATATGCGGTATCAGCCAAAGCGGTAGAACTATATGTTTAAATAGAATAAAAAGGGGTTGTTTCATTAATTTTTCGATTAATGAGATAACCCCTTATTCTATATCATCTTCATCCTCAATAGAGTAATTATTAAGCTCAGGAAAATCAAGAAATTCGCTTAAAGTCATATTAAAAACATTTGCGATTTTATGAAGTGTACGAACTTTAGGATTCTTGCTTGTTCCACGCAAAATGTTATCTACAGTAGATTGTTTTAAACCTGCTAATGTAGCAAGTTTATTTTAGGAATGGTAGTTTGAAGTATGGTATGTTAGAATAAAATTATATTAAAATCAAGAAGGAGAAGTTGGATGAAAAAAGGAAAAGGAATTGCGTTATTGCCAATCGGTGTATTTCTTGTATTATATCTCGGTCTTGGAATTTCATTTGAATATGTGATGAAAATTCCAATGGGATTTTATAATGTGCCGATTGTAGTTGCATTTCTTGCTGCAATTCTTGTAGCATGTCTGCAAAATCGGGAGTTGAGTTTTGATAAGAAACTGGAAGTTATGGCACAGGGAGTCGGAGATAAAAATATTATCACGATGCTTTTGATTTTTCTGGCAGCAGGTTCTTTTGTCGGTGTTGTCGGAAGAAGCAGTGCGGAGAGTGTGGCATATTTTATGTTGAGTCTGATTCCGGCAAGGTTCTCAGTAGCCGTATTATTTGTAGTTGCCTGTTTTGTATCAGTGGCAATGGGAACTTCGGTTGGAACGATTACTTTGTTGACTCCGATTGCGGCAGCAGTTTCGCAGGCGTCAGGATTTAATCTGGCATTTTGTGTGGCGTCCGTTATGGGAGGAGCAATGTTTGGAGACAATCTTTCATTTATTTCTGATACAACGATTGCCGCCTGTAATGGACAGGGCTGTGAAATGAAAGATAAATTCCGTGAAAATTTTTGGATTGCCTTTCCGGCAGCAGTAGCAACACTGATTTTGATTTTGGTTTTATCTTTTCAGACAGAAATTCAGGGGCATGTCAGCCAGTCTTATCATCTGGTTCAGGTATTGCCTTATGTACTGGTATTAATTGGAGGAATTATTGGAATTAATGTATTTGTCGTGCTTTTGACAGGTATTGTTTCCGGGGCATTTATTATGCTGATAGGCGGACATACGACGCCGGTTGATTTACTTACCAACATGGGTTCTGGAGTATCCGGAATGTTTGAAACCTGCATGGTAGCGATTTTAGTGGCTGCAATGTGTGCGTTAATTCGAGAATATGGTGGATTTGATGCTCTGCTTAGCTGGATTCATAAAATCTTCCGAGGAAAAAAAGGCGGTCAGATTGGAATGGGACTTTTGGTTGGAACGATGGATATTGCAACGGCAAATAATACCGTAGCGATTGTTATGGCAAACCCAATCGCAAAAGAGATGGCAGAGGAATATGGAATTACTCCAAGAAAGACAGCTTCGATTCTGGATACGTTTTCCTGTATTTTTCAGGGAGTCATTCCTTACGGTGCGCAGATGCTGGTAGCAATTTCAGCGGTAAATGAACTGGGTGGAGAAATTTCTGCATTTCAGATTATGCCGAAATTGTTTTATCCGATGTTACTTCTGCTTAGTTCTGTTTTTGCAATTATGAGAAGCAAAAAAGTGTGAAGTAAAATGTGAAACCGCATAGATTTCTAAGTGTACGCTGACTGGAATGTTTTATTTTTCAAAATTTTTTCAAAAAATACTTGACCTTCCACCTTATGGAAGTCGTATAAACAAGGTACAGACAAAGAAACAACGCAGACAGATTTTCAAAAAATGTCGGAAGAGAAGGGACGGAATAAAAATGAAAATCAAACAGGTGGAAGAACTGGTAGGGATTACAAAAAAGAATATTCGTTTTTATGAATCACAGGGACTTCTTGATGTGGAACGTGCGGAAAACGGATATCGGGAATATCATAAAGAAGATATTGTCAGACTTCAGGAAATTAAGTTATTTCGGAAAATGGATCTCTCTATTGAAGAAATGAAAGCTCTTTTTGAAAAGAAGAAAAGCCTGCAGATTTGCCTTGAACAGCATTTAAAAGAACTGGAATATCGCAAAGAAGGACTTACGAAAATGCAGGATATCTGTGAACGCCTCATCTCGGAACATCAATCTTTGGAAACTCTGAATGCGGAAGAATGTCTGGAAGAAATTGAACAGATGGAGAAAGAGGGTGCAAAGTTTATGAACGTAAACAAAATGGATGTTCATAAGAAAAAAAGAAAAGGTGCAATCATTGGGGCAGTGGTTATGACTGTACTTATGGCACTTACCATTGGATTTATGCTGTGGGGAAATTCGCAGGACCCAATACCATTTGGGCTTCTGGTATTTTTAATTGCAATACCTGTGGCATTGATAATTGGACTTTGGATTGCACTTGCAGGCAGAATGAAAGAGATTGAAGGAGGAGAAGAAGATGAAGCTTCTAAGTATTGAATATATTCCGGGAGTGGAATTTGAAGCGCTGGGAATCGTAAAAGGAACGGTTGTACAGACAAAAAATGTGGGAAGAGATTTTATGGCAGGAATGAAAACTCTTGTCGGTGGAGAAATCGTAGGTTATACGGAAATGCTCAACGAAGCAAGACAGATTGCAACGAAGCGTATGGTGGATGAAGCAAAAGAGATGGATGCCGATGCGGTTATCGGTGTGAAATATGGTTCTTCACAGGTTATGGCTGGAGCAGCAGAAGTGATTGCTTATGGAACGGCTGTGAAATATAAATAAATAGTGCAATTAACATAATAAATTAATTGACACCATATATGATATCACCTATGATGATGCTGTGTTTTTTAAGTAAAAAGAAATCCCTGAAGAGAAAAAATAGCATTTCTCTTTAGGGATTTTTTGAAAATTTAATACCATCTCGTCATTGGCAAATCATTATTCACATCATTGGTAAATAAAATCTGGCTCAAATCAATAATGCCATTTTGGAAAGTAGCAGCGCAGGCGCATAAATACAATTCCCACATACGGGCAAATTTTTCATCGAACATTTTTACCACTTCTGCTCTATGAGCCTGGAAGTTTTTATTCCATTCAAGAAGCGTTTTATTATAGTGTCTGCGGAGACTTTCTACATCAATTGTATAAAAACGCATATCACCGGCAATCTGAATAATTTCACGAAGACTTGGAATAACTCCGCCCGGGAAAATGTATTTTTTGATCCATGCATCTCCAGGATGTTCCTGCAGGGCGCTGATATAGTGGAGAAGGAATAATCCGCCCGGTTTTAAAACACTTTTTACACAGGACATAAATTCTTCATAGTTGCCACGTCCAACGTGTTCCAGCATACCGACGCTGACAATTCGGTCAAATTTTCTTTTAGATTTTGGAAGATCACGATAGTCAAGTAAATGAACTTCCAGCAGATTTTCTAAATGTTCTTCATGAATTCGTTCCTCAAATTTTTTCTTTTGTTCCTGGCTCAATGTGATTCCCACACCGTGAACATGGTATTTTTTGGCGGCTTCAATTAATAAGAAGCCCCATCCACATCCAATATCACAGAGCGTCATTCCTTCTTTTAAATATAATTTCTCCAAAATTCGGTCAACTTTGTTGCACTGCGCATCGTATAAAGTATCGGTATCTTTGGAAAAATATCCACAGGAATAACTCAAAGTGTCGTCGAGCCATAATTTATAAAAATCATTTCCGATATCGTAGTGAGAAGAAACTTCTTCTTTTTGCGTCTTTTTAGAAAGAGAAGGGAAAATAAGATGTTTTAATTTTTTAGAGTCAGTTGAAAATTTTCCAAGTTGACCTAAGAACATATTTAAGGCATTATATAAATCACCCTCGATTTCAATATCACCGTTCATATACGCTTCGCCTAAGGCAATAGAAGTGCTGGTAAGCAAATCAGACATGCTTGGCACTTTGTGAAAGAAAACAGAAAATGTAGGCTCCCCTTTTCCAATTTGATAGGTGTGATCTTGTGTTTTGATTGTAAAAGGTACAGAGTCAAATTTTTCCATGAAGTTAATAAATTGTTGTTCAAACATTCTAAAAAGTCTCCTATCTATGTTTTGCTGTTTTATAAATGATAAGGGAATATCGTATGGTATATGTCGCAGGCAGCATATAGGATATGAGGTTCCTTTATTTTTTATGTATTCTACCACTGGTAATACCAAAATGTCAAATGGCAATATCAAAAAAGAGTAAAAAAATCCGTGTGTCTCCCAAAAAAGAGGCACACGGATTTTGATATGGTGTAAAAAGCTTAATGCATTGCAGAAAGAAAAGATTGCATTCAATTTACGAAATGCAATCTTTTCTTTGTACATTCCAATATGGGACTATTTTAAAGTATAAATTATTACAAATTTAAATTTACATTCCAAAATGTAACACCTATATTGTAATCGAAAAAGATAAAAAAAGGAAGACTTTAATTTTGGCATTTTATTAAACCATTAAAATTGTATTAATAATAAAAATGATTGATTTTTTGTAAACATAGTGTTACTATGAGAAAAAAGAAGAGTCCTTTCGGAAAAAAGAAAAGAGGAAAACAACTATGACCGAATTAAACCTAGAATTTGAAGTTGAAAATCCAGAACTTCCATTGGAGATGGACCGTACAGGTTTGAGTTTTTTCAAAGCTTCTGCCAAAAATTATTCACCAGAATGGTATGAAGAACTTTATACAAAAAAGAAATCTGTAATAAAAACCTACAGTTGGTCGTTTTTTTTACCAGAAGCCAGATTTGGAACTGAAACAATCCGAATAAGGGGAAATAAATTTTTTATATCGTTTTCGGATGCGAATATGGCGGAGCTGTTAAAGTTTTATAATGCATTTAGTTTGATGAAGAATAAATCACATCCGATGAATAAAAATTCTATGAAATTAGTAGCAATAAAAGCGCAAAATCTTCAAGAAATTAAAGATACTGAAATTATTATAAAAATGCAGAGTTCTTTGATTGTGAGAAAACACAATTCAGAGGATAACACAGATATTTATTATACTTGTGAAGATGCAGAGTTTCCTTCTATGGTGAAGGAAAATTTAAGAGTGTTTTTAGAAAAGCTGAATATTAATATGGATATCAGCAATTTTTCTATTACTCCGTTAAAAGGGAAGAAGGTGGTTTCAAAAGTAATGTCACGTTATACGGATCAAAGCATAGGAATTTATAAGTTAACTGGAAATCCGGAACTGTTAAATTTATTATATGCAGCAGGACTGGGAAGCAGACGAAGTGAGGCACATGGAAAATTTTCTGTTTTATTCTAAATTTTCTTAATTCAGAAAGGGGATGGTTTGGTGGAACGCTATGTAATTACAATGGGCGATTTTTTGAAGAACGCCGGAATTGTAGGGATGGAGTACCTGTTGGAAACAGCAGGTGCTCGAAGAGATGTGGATTATGGAATCACAGAAGATGCACAGGGATTATGGCTTAATCGTAAATTCGCAGAAAATGCAAACTGGACGGATATGGCTTTTAAGGCGTTTGTTAAATGTTTTAGAACATCTACGGTGTATCAGGGAGTAATGGACAGAATAGGACGATGCTTGGACAAAATTACTGAGGGAGAATGGAGTCCAGAAAAAGCAGAGAAAGAAGATTTAAAATTTATCAATGATAAACTGCTTTCGAATAGTTATCAGGCTGGGTTTGAAAACATCAAAGATAAGATTAAAGCACCAGATGTTTATTTAAAATTAAAGAAAGAAAAGTTGAGTGATAAACTGCCAGTAGAAGAACTTCAGAAGCGTTTGAGTGAATTACAGGAATTTTTGAAACAGCCAAAATGCGAGGAAACTTTTATTATGAAAAGTGTGGTGTATACTTACATTAATCGCTTTTGGGATGGAAAATGTTTTTTACTGCGGGCAAATGCAAAAAAAGATATGTGGGAACTATTTGAAAAAGATTTTTCAGAACCATTTCGGAGTTATTTGAAAGCGGACCATAAAAAAGCAAAAGATTTATGCATAGACTGTGGTGAGCCAATGAATACAAAAGAAAAGGTTTCTATCGCATTTATGAATGAAATAGGAGATGATTTTACGAGAAAACGTTCTGCTTTTTGGAATTGTAAAGCGGATGCGTTTCTTTGTCCTGCCTGTGCTTTTGTTTATGCATTGAGTCCATTAGGATTCCGCTTGTTTGCAAATAAATTTGTGTTTGTAAATATAAATAACAATATTAATGCCTTGATAGATGCAAATTCAAAATCAAGAAAATCCAGTATGGATGGTGAAAAAAAGGAAAATGAAAGATATTCTGCGTGGTTTGCAGAGTCCATTAATATTTTATTGAAAGAAAAACTGCAGGGATTTTCTAATATACAAGTAATTTTACGTGGAATAAAGGCGGAAGATAAGTATTTTCTAAGTATTGTAAATAAACGTATGCTAAAAACAATAAGTAGACCAAGTGTAGCGACAGCATTACAATGGCTTGCAAAATCTCCAAATGCAAAAGTTAAAAATGAATTTTTGAATGTACATGAAGCGGTGATAGCAAATTTGTTTCAACAGCGTAATCAGTATCAGCTATTAAATCGATTATTAAGAGAAAGTATTGAAAATGAGTCTTTCAGTTTTTATGTTAATTGTATTTACGAAATCCAGTTGTGGTATGGAATGGTAGATAAAGATGAAAAAAGAAAGGAGATTATTATGAACTGTGGAATTATGAAAAAAAGCGGAGCAGATTTAAGAAAAGTAATTATGCAGGCTAAGGGAACAAGTTCTGGAGATTGCTTAAGAGGAACAGTATATCAATTATTAAATGCTTTGTATGTAAATAATGTGTGGAGGTTTTTGGATATTGTATTAAGATTATATAACTCTTATGGTTCAAGAAAGAATGAGAACGGACCAGAACTTTTAATACCGACAGGTATGGTAGAAGTGTTGGAGGATAAGGGAAAATTCAGAGATTATGGATATGCATTTATAATTGGATTAGATGGCTGTTATGAGGGCAAAAAGGAGGAAAACTAAATGAAGAGAGATGGATTTACAATTACAATGGTTTTTTTAGCAGAAAGTGCAAACTATGGAGAAGGAATTGGAAACGTTTCTTCTTTAAAGAAAATGACAAGAGGGAATGATTGGCAATATTCTTATATTTCCAGACAGGCATTGCGTTACAACATTGTACAGCAGGCAGAGTGGGATAATACACCGGTCGATGGCAAGAGTGGGGTAGTCCAATTTGCGCCGTCGGCTACGATTGAAGATTATCCGGAAATTGACTTGTTTGGTTATATGAAAACAACATCAAAGAGTGAAGGAAAAGAAAAGGGGAAAGATGCTGATAACAAAGGTGGAGCAACGACCAGAAGTGCGGTTGTAAGATTGAGTAATGCAATTGCGTTAGAACCGTTTCAGGGAAATCTGGAATTTCTTACAAATGCTGGTCTTGCTGTAAGGCAAAAACTAGAAAATGGAATCGCACAGAGTGAAATTCATCGTTCCTATTATGCGTATACTGTGTCAATTGATTTGGACAGAGTGGGAGTAGATGGAGAGATTGATATTCCAAGTCAGGAAAAAGCAGAACGAATAAAAGTATTGTTAGATTCTTTGCATTATTTATATAGAGATATTAGAGGCAGAAGAGAAAATTTGAGTCCATTATTTATTATTGGCGGAAGATATCAAAGAAAGAATCCATTCTTTGAGAACAGAATTAAATTAGAGGGTAATAAAATTAATGTGGAAACATTATTAGAATTGATTGAGGACAATGAGATAGAAGAAAACACAGTTGTTGGAATTACATCTGGAATTTTTGATAATGAAACTGAAATCAAAGCAGAGTTAAAAGCGGAATCTGTGGGAACTGTATTCAAACATTTAAAGAAAGAAGTGGATAGTTACTATGGAGAGAGCAATTAGATTACAGTGTTTTCAAAATCTTGTGAATTATAGAAAACCAAGTAGTTTTATCATAAAAGAGACATTTCCATTACCTCCGTATTCGACTGTTCTTGGAATGATTCATGCTGCATGTGGTTATACAGAATTTCATCCGATGAAACTTTGTATTCAAGGAACAAACAGCGGAATGATTTCAGAACTTTATACGAGATATACCTTTTCAGCAGGAACAAAATTTAAAGAAGGCAGACATAATATCTGCATTGAAGATAACGGAACAAAATATGGAGCGTTTAAGGGAATTGCAAATGTGGAACTCATTTGTGAGAATCATTTGGTGATTCATATTGTTCCAAATGAAGAAGATTTTATGACAGTCTATCATGCATTAAAAAATCCACCTCAATATTTGTCATTGGGTCGTTATGAAGATTTACTGGATATTGAACGAGTTGATATTGTAGAAATTCATCGAGAGGACGAAGTAGATTTAAAACGGGATATGTATATACCGGTAGAATGGGAATGGAAAAACAGTGAGGATAAAATTGAACTTCCAAATAAACAAATGACCGTATATAACTTGACCCGTGAATATGAAATTACAAAACAGGGACTTCGACGCTGGAAAAAAGAAGGGGGAAGAGTGAAAGCATATTATTGTCCAAAAGGGACTACGTTAGAAACAGGCGCATATACGGACAATTATGCAGAAATTAGAGAAGCAGAAAATGAAAAAGATGGAAATAAAAAAAGTAAAGATGCAGAACATGAAAAAGATGCAGCAATAGTTTTATATTAATCATTTAAGGAACAGTATTATAAAAAAATAATGCTGTTCCAGAAAAGAGTGGAACTATGGAATATTATGCAAAAACAAAGAAAAGGCAGTTATCTCAAGGAGAAAAAGACAAGTTAAAAGAAGATTTAGAGAAGATTAAGGAAAAACTTCAAGAAGAACTTGATGAGACAGAGATAAATATTATAAATCATACAATAGACGATTTAGGTAAAGATTTAGAAGAAAAACAAAAAACTTTAAAAGAACATGAAGAAGAAATTATCAGATGTGCGGAAGCATTTTTTAAGCAGTATGGAGCATATTTTTCAGACAGAGAAAAATTGTTGATTTTAGAAGCCTGTAAAAGGCACGATTGGGGAAAAGCGAATCTTCTATTTCAAGCACTGATGTTCAATCTGGAAGTGGATGAAGAAACAAAGTTAGACAGCAGAAAGCTAGAGCAGATTCCGCATGGATTTTTAAGTGCAGTTACCATTTCAAAAAGTGAGTTTTTAAAATTATCAGAAGAGTTTTCAGAAGAAGATTTTAGTCCATTTATTACAGCCATTTATTATCATCACGACAGGGAAGATGATTACGATGGAGAAAAAATCAGAGAATATGGAAGAAAATATTATATGCAGCAGGTAAGCGAATATTTAAATAAAGATATTAGCAAATTGTACTGTAGCAATATCTATAAACTCTTATTTCGGAACAACCTTTATAGCAGTAAAATAGTGGAATACCAGTACGAAAATTGGTCAAAAATCTGGAATAAATATCTGCTTATAAAAGGTATGCTGAATAAATTTGATTATACGGTAAGTGCAGGTTATGAAGAAGCAGAAACTGCGGTAGATTTACATGAAAAGAAATTAAAGTCAAATATCTTAAATCAATATAGATTAGAATCTCAGAAAATGGAAGAAGGAAATGCAGACGAATCCACAAACATTTTAAAGCAATATAGCTTGAAACCAGCACAGCATTTTATGATGAACAATAAAAAGAAGAATCTGGTTGTAGTAGCACCTACTGGTTCCGGAAAAACAGAGGCAGCCTTACTTTGGCTAAACGGAGAAAAAGGATTTTATACTCTTCCGTTAAAGGTTTCATCGAATGCAATTTATAATCGAGTAAGAGAAAAATACTCTTATGAAGATGTAGCATTGCTTCATTCAGACAGCATGGCGAGATATTTAAAAGAATACAAACAGGAAGAAGCCGGAATTTGCGAAAAATATGACCGTGCGAAAATGCTGTCACAGCCGTTGACTGTCTGCACGGTAGACCAGTTATTTAAATTTGTTTATCGGGCACTTGGAACGGAAATATTTGCGGCAACATTAAAATATTCAAAGCTAATTATAGATGAAATACAGGCGTATGAACCACGAGTTATTGCAACGATTGTTTATGGTTTATCAATAATTCAAAAAATGGGTGGAAAATTTGCCATTATCACAGCTACATTTTCACCGGTTCTTGAGTATTTCATGAATGAATGTGGGCTAGAATACACTTTTGAAGATTTTACATCAAAGGTAGAAGAAAAAGAAATTAATTCCAGACATATAGTAGAAATCCATGATTCTGATATTATTGACAATAGTGTGTGTAAAGAAATCTTAGAACAGGGAAAACATAAAAAAGTATTAGTCATTTGCAATACTGTTTTAAACGCACAACAACTTTATAAGAAATTAAAAGATGAAAATGTATGGCTTCTTCATTCAAGATATTTAAGACGAGACAGAGCACTGCTGGAAAAAAATATTATGGAGTTTTCAGAATCGGATAAAACAGGTATCTGGATTACAACGCAGATAGTAGAGGCAAGTCTGGATATAGATTTTGATGTTTTATACACAGAAATGTCTACAGCAGACAGTCTCTTGCAGAGAATGGGAAGATGCAATCGAAAAGGAAGATATTGTCCGGAAGAAGCAAATATTCATGTATATGCTGATAAAAATGGAGTTGGAAAAAACAGTGTATATGAAAAGGATTTGTATGAGCGGGCACTAGAACATTTGAAAGAATATGAGGGTGATATTTTTACAGAAGAGAATAAGACAAAATATATGAATGAAGTGTACAACATTGAAGAAATTCGAAATACAAAATATTTTAAAGAAATAGAAACATATTTAAACCTTTTTGAAAATATTCATCCTACGGAATATCTGGCAAAAGAAGCAGAAGTAAGAAATATTAACAGTATTACGATTGTTCCTGAACGAATTTATCAAGAAAAAAAAGAAGTGTTTGATGCAGGAATAGAATTTTTGAGTAAACCAAACATTGGAAGAGAAACGAGAAGTTTAATAAAATCAAAACTTCAAGATTTAACATTAAGTTTGCCAATTTATCAAAAATTCCCTGAAAAAGTTGATAAAAAAACAATTGGTAATGGAAGAAAACGAAAAGTTATGGATATCCATAGGGCAACATACAAATATGAGTTTGAGTTTGAAACAGGAAAAGGCATGGGGCTTATTATGCAAGAAGAATTGGAAACAGATGGAGAATTCATATAGAAAGAAAATTGTCGACCTGTGATAAGGTAAAAAAGGCGGGGAGTCGACAATTGACGCTTTGCAGGAAAAATGCAGAGTTTAGGAAAGAAAGAGAAGATTTTATTGAAAAAACAGAAGATAATGACAGGGTCGACAAAAGATGGTAGAATAGTAGTGGAATTATAAAGGGCTACATTGGACGGGAAATAATAGAAACATATTGGAATGTAAATATGGGTGTCCCAGTGGTGAGTTTGACCCCCGGTCAAGAAATAATAGAAACATATTGGAATGTAAATATAAGTTCCTTTAAATTTTTTAATACCATTTCTACGAAATAATAGAAACATATTGGAATGTAAAGGGTGATTGTAGAAGAAGGTACGCCAGCTTTTGAAAGAAATAATAGAAACATATTGGAATGTAAAGTTGCTTTGTCTCCTAATTCTGTTATTTTATCCCCGAAATAATAGAAACATATTGGAATGTAAAGTGCGATTTTGTGATTTGCAAAGCGACGGAAGGAACAACGAAATAATAGAAACATATTGGAATGTAAAGTTTATTGCTCCATCTTCAAAAGAAACATTTCTCAGAAATAATAGAAACATATTGGAATGTAAATAGCGGAATCCATTTTCCGACCTCATCTGCAAAAACTGAAATGATAGAAACATATTGGAACATATTGAAATGTAAATAACAAATAGCTTTTCCTTACAATCTATGTTATCATATAAACTATAGAAAAAATATCAGAATTATATGAGAACGAAAGGAATACAAACAATGAAAATCGCAGTAACTTATGATAACGGAGAAGTATTTCAGCATTTTGGAAAGACAGAGAATTTTAAAGTATACGAAGTAGAAGACAACAAAATCATTTCCAGTGAAGTAATCAGTTCTAACGGAAGTGGTCATGGTGCCTTAGCGGGTGTATTAGCTGACCAGGGTGTGAATGTTTTAATCTGCGGAGGTCTTGGCGGTGGAGCGCAGACCGCTCTTGCAGAAGCAGGAATTGAAGTGTGTGCAGGTGCAGCAGGTGACACAGATAAAGCAGTTCAGGATTATTTAGATGGAACTCTGGAAGATGCCGGTGTAACTTGTGACCATCATCATGAAGAAGGTCACCGCTGTGGAGACCATGAAGAAGGTCATAGCTGTGGTGGAGATTGCGGTGGCGGATGCCATGGATGTGGAACTCCACAGATTATTTTAGAGGGAAAAAATGCAGGAAAAACAGTAAGAGTACATTACACAGGTACTTTTAATGATGGAACAAAATTTGATTCTTCTTATGACCGTGGTGAACCGCTTGAATTTATCAGCGGAGCTGGAATGATGATTAAAGGATTTGATAAAGCGGTTGTAGATATGGAAGTTGGCGATATTGTAGACATTCATCTGATGCCGGAAGAAGCTTATGGAATGGCAAACCCGGATGCAGTTTTCAGTGTTCAGATTAGTGAACTTCCAGGTTCTGAAGAATTAGAAGCAGGCCAGCAGGTTTATCTTCAGAACGCAATGGGACAGCCATTCCCGGTTAAAGTTGTTTCAAAAGAAAATGGTGTGATTACTTTTGATGCAAACCATGAAATGGCGGGAAAAGAATTAAACTTTAAGATTGAATTAGTAGAAATCTGCTAAGAAAAAAATTGATGAATTAATTTACAGTCTCTTACAGAGAGCTTGTAAAAATAAAGCAGAGCAGTTCAGAATGAATTTTCTGAACTGCTCTTGCTTTGTATGAAAAATAAAAAATCAGTTAAAAGAAGCAGGGTTTGGGTATTTATCTTCTGAAATGCAGTAACCATTCTGGTATTTTACAGTTAAATAAAGAGTCTTTTCTTTGCCTTTAATTTTCACATAGCAGATTTTATCATTATCAAATTTATCGGTGATTTTGATTTTTTGATTTTCGTAATAAACCCAGACACTTCCATCTTCTTCGTATTCTACTTCAGGCATATTAATCTGTTCCATGATTTCATCTTCTGTAAGCGGGCGTTCTGTTCCGTCGGCATCAAATGCGACTCCGCCACCGCCCTGCTCTACTGTATTTCCATTTTCATCAGAATAATTCAAGTTATAAGAGCCATCTTCTTTTACATCGAGTGTGGCATCAGTCTGGTCTCCGTGAATCCAGAGCTGAATGGTACGCTGGATTCCGCCAACATTTGCTGCGTATACAGTTCCGGTGCCTCCGACTAAAATGAATGCGGTAAGGATTGCAGCAGCGACTTGAAATTTGTGTTTCTTTTGCATTTTTACCATTTGTGTTACCTCCAGAGAAATTGGTTCTAAGGGATGCAATCCAGAAAAAGCCTGTTTATATTTTTCTTTATTCGTCATAATTCTATTCCTCCTTTAATGATTCTTTGAGCAGTGCTCTTGCGCGTGATAAACGAACTTTTACGTTGCTTTGTGATAACTTTAAAATTTCTGCGATTTCCTTAACGGAATAATCCTCATAATAAAATAAATGAATGACGATTCGGTATTTTTTTGGAAGCTTCATGACTTCCTCGAAAAGATTTTCTGATTCAGGTGTTTCAAAAGTTAAAGTTTCCATGTATTCTTCCAAAGAAACTTTATGCTGATGCCAGAAAGTAAGAGTCATATTTTTCGCTTTATTAATTGCAACACGAATCAGCCATGCTCGCAGATGTTGTTCGTCTTCAAATTCTTTTTTGCTTGTATAATATTGAATGAACGTATCTTGAACGACATCCTGCGCATCGGATGGATTTTTGCAGATGTTAAATGCAATTGCATAAAGATTATTCTGATAACGTTCAATCAATTCCTGAACGGATTGTCTCATGAGTTTTTTACTCCTATTATATTTTGAAAGGTCCTTTCATTTATAACACAAATGAGAAAGGAAAAAGGTTACAAAATAAAAAAATAATAGAATAAAAGGGATATTTTCCTTTTAGAAACGTCTAATCTATGTAAGAAAACATTGCATGCAAATTTATCTCAGTCGATAAGACTACGACTGAGATAAGCACTCCGTGGGGCGCACATTGTCCAATGGACGATGGTTCTGCGCGGACCGTAACGAAGTGTAGACCGCAGCGATTCTAAGAAGAATTTGTCAGCTTGTGCTGACTAGAATCGCGCGCCAAGTCTTACGAGTGTTCGACTTGAAATTGAACAGCCGGCGAGAAAAGGGTGGTGATATTTTGACGAAAGAAAATTTAGGAGAGCTGATTTTAAATTCAGAAAATCAATTATATGCTACTGCAAAAATCATTCTTGAAAATGATGAGGATTGTGCAGATGCAATTTCAGAAACCATTGTGAAGGCATTTGAAAAGAGGGAAACGCTGAAAAAAGAAAACTATGCGAAAACCTGGCTGATTCGGATTTTAATTAATGAATGTTATAGTCTGCTTCGCAGGCAGAAAAAATATGTAACGATGGAAACGACAGAGATACCGGAGCGAAAACAGCCGGAAAAAACAGATTACAGTGAATTGTATCAGGCGGTTTCTGAATTAAAAGAGGAATTGAAACTTCCGGTTATTTTATATTATGCGGAGGATTTTAGTATTAAAGAAATTGCAGAGATTTTGGAAATAACAGAAGGTGCAGTGCAAAAGCGTCTGGCAAGAGCCCGTGGAAAATTAAAAAAAGCATTTGAACATAAGGAGGTGTTCGTATGAAATTAGAAGATATCAAGAAAGAAATGCCAAAAACTCCGGAAATGATTCATAATCGGATTCAGGATGAAATAAAAAAACAGATGGAAAATGAGCAGATTGCAGTATTTCCAACCCAAAATGCCAAGAAAACAAAATGGAGCAGAACTCGTGTGGCAGCAGTCGCCGCAGTTTGTATTTTAGGCGTATCAACAAGTGCTTATGCCGGTTCAAAATGGTATGCAATGCATTTGGAAAAACAGGGAACTTATCAGGTGGCAACAAAAATTTCAGCCAATGAACAGAGCAAAATGACCGCAATTCCGGATGAAATTCCAGACGTAAAAATTCAGGCAGGCTACCTTCCGGATGGAATGGAAGAGGTAGAAGAAGGAAAATTTTCTTATTTGGAAACACCGTATCAGGGTGGTTTTTCAATGAGCCTGATGCTGTTAGATGAACAGGATTTTGAAAGCGTATTAACGGACAATCATGTGGTAGAAAGTGAGGAAAGGAATTTTGGAAAATACGAGGGCGTTTATCTTCGGTATCAGGATTTGGAGCAGAGCGGTTCGTATAACCAGAGAATTTATCTAATGTGTCCGGATGAATACCGTATGGCAGTCATTTATGTGGGAGATGATATGTCAAAGGAGGAAGCAGTGAAATTTGCTGAAAATATTTCTCTTGTTGAAACAAATAAGATGATTGCGACAAAAGATATGTACAGCTGGAGTGATTTTGTATCAACGGAGCCGGAAACAGAAACCAGAGAAATGGTAACGAGTGTGTCATCGGATGAATTAAAACTCTGGAAAACAGGAGAAGAATTTAAGATTTACCCAGACGTTTCTGCAGAAGATGAAAATGGCAATTCAATTGAATCGGCAGATGTATCGGTAAAAGTGGATTCGGTTCAGATTTCAGATGATTTAAGTTTGTTAGATGAAAATAAGATTCCGGAAGAATGGAAAAAGGCAGTTGGCGAGGATGGAAAATTAGTAGAAAATCAGCTTTCTTATATAAAGACCGGAGATGGTGTGGAAGCACTGGATGAAGTTGTGAAAACCGAAAATGTGAAACAAAAGCTGGTTTTTGTGACGGCAACTTATAAGAATAATTCAGAAGTTACATTGAATCATATATTATATCTCGGAAATCTGATGTTGCTGAAATCAAAAGATGATACTTATCAATTGTATATCGAAAATGAGCAATCGGGAGATAATTATGATTGTATTCATTCGAGCAGTGTAGCGAAAGCATTTGAAATGGATTATTACAGTGTACAGGAAGCTTATGGAAATGGTGGAAACTATATTTCAGCTTTAAAACCGGGAGAGAGTATTCAGGTAGAAATGGCATGGATTGTGGATGAAAATCAACTTTCGAACATGTACCTTAATTTATCCGGAAATGGAAGCAGCAGCGAGTTTGTGGATAGTACACTGGAAACAGGCATTGTGGATATTCGTCAGTGATGAGTTAAGAGGGGCGTGAACAAAGCTATTTTTCACGCCCCTCTTGGTATTTTTTATAATCACTCGTTAGCAAGTTCTCGATCGTTTCCGATAAAGAAAAGAGCAATCGTATCCGGTCCTACATGGCTTCCTGTACAGAAATCATAAGAGGTGTTGATAAAATCACGGACTTTGATTCGTTCTTGTATTTTGTCCATCACATACAGAGAATCTTCATAGGCATCTGCGTGAGCGATACCGATAATCTGTTTTTCAGGTTCTACGATATTATTGCAAACCAGATCTACTAGTGTATTTAAGGCAGCTTTACGACCACGTACTTTTTTATAAGTAACGATGTAGCCGTATTTATCTCCCTTTAAAATCGGTTTAATCTTAAGCATATTTCCAATTGTTGCTACGCTTCCCTTGATGCGTCCGGTGCGGGAGAGATATTTCAGATCGCCAACTGTGAAGACACCGTTCATCTTTCCTACGCAAGTCTCCAAAAAATCGGCAACTTCGTCAATCTCCATTCCTTTTTCTCTCATGATGCTGGCGTAGATTGCAAGGATTCCCTGCGCAAGAGATGCATTGAGAGAGTCAATTAAGCGTATTTTGCGACCGTTTGTATGTTTACTTAATACTTCTTCTGCGGCTAAGCGTGCAGAGTTAAAGTTTCCACTGATATTTTTGCTTAAAGAAAAGTATAACACGTCCTGATTTTCTTCTAATGTGTTTTGGAATTTCTCTTCAAAAGTTGCAGTGCTGATCAGTCCGGTTTTGATTTCACAGCCTTTGCGCATGGCATTATAATATTCGGTACCCTTTTGGCGTTCTTCTTCTAAAGAAAGCTCTGGATTGTAGCAGGTGACTTCCTTTCCGTCAACTAGATTAATAAAAGAGATGACATTGATGTTATATTGTTTTGCTATTACAGCCGGAAGATTGGCAGCAGAGTCTACAAAAATCTGAAACATAGTATATCTATCCTTCCTGTTTGAATATGATTATCTTTCGACTATTATATCACAGATAAGTATAATTGGTAGACAGTTGTTCGGCTTTTGGCGAATAAAATTCCGAGTTCTGAGTAACTTATCCCCCTGTATGGCTTGTTAGAGAATAAGAGATTTGATAAAATAAAGATATTATTGGAGTGATGCGAAAGGGGAACTGCGGATGAATGTAAATATTGTTCTTTATGATGAGTTTGAGACATTAGATGCTTTAGGAATTGCTAACATTTTTGGAATGGCACCGGAACATTTTTATATTAATTATTTGTCGGTAAACGGAGGATTAGTTAGCAGTAAACAAGGTGTGAAGGTTTGGACTGAATTATTGATTCCAGAAGAGGTGGAGGATATATTGGTGCTTCCGGGAGGACGCACGGCAACCAAGTTGCTTTGTCTTGAGCCAAAGAAATTAGAAACGATAAAAGCCGCAGCGCAGGAGGCAGATATTTGTATGATGATTGCAAATGCTTCTTCTATTTTGGCGCAGACCGGGCTTTTATATCATAGACAGATTGCAGATTATCCGGGTGATCAAAACTGGAAACGAATGTTTACCGCTGAAATTAGACGAGCGGAAGATGTAAGATGGATATCGGATGGAAAATATTATTCCAGTAGTTCTACGATGGCTGGATTTGATATGGCATTAGGTGTGATTAGCGATATGGTAGACATCGAATTGGCAGTTCGTATTGCAGAAATGTTGGGATATGAGTGGAATCAGGAGATGCTTTTTTAAGAAAACATGAAAAGGTGTATGAAATTGTTGAGGATTTCATACACCTTTTTTATATTTTTAGTTTGGAGGATTGAATACTTGAATCATACCTACGATCCGGCCTTCGCCGTACAATCCGTGCCCTTCACTTATATTCTGCCACCAGGAAGATAAGTCTGAGCTTCGGGGAGCGACCCCTAACTTCTTACCCTTGGCTTACGCCACAAGCCTGCACAGGATTGGCTACCTGTAAATTTCACCGTCCATTCAGATTAATAAACGAGTTTTTGTCAATCTGCCATATGGCTACTTTCACCGGCGACTTCTGTTATAGGCGGATTTCTCCGTCATCAAGGCAGAATGCATTGTTGGCTTTACCTCTGTCATATCAGTTGCCACACTGATACCCCTTAGGCTTACTCCTACACCGTAGGCGTCTATTGCTGCATCCAGAAGTTCCGTGCTTTTAAATGCGGGCATTTCTGCGATATGTGTTTCCGTTGACGGTTTCCGTCTTCCCGGGATTTATCACTAAACCCCGGCAGCCTTCCAAAAGAAGTATCCTTGATTTGGTTGACTGGGCGCCCCTCACCCGTTTCCGGGTCTATTGGATTTACCACACACCTCGAAGTACTGGCGTACTTTATTCATCGAGTTGATCGCAGGTATGATTCAAATATTTAATTTGTTTTTTTGTAATCTCTCTTGCTGACAATACTTAGTATAGAGTAAAAAGAAAGATTTGTCATTAAACTGCTGGTTTAAAAAAGCGTAAAAAAATGCCCCCATATCTTCTATGGAGGCATTAATAAATGTGTTAGCTTACTTTTTGCAGTGCTTTATTTTCTCTCTTTTCTTTTTTTATAACCTACGGTGCCTAAAGCTCCCGCAGATACCAAAAGCATCAAAAGCGTAACGCCAAGTGGTAACTCATCTCCGGTCTTAACGGATTTGCCGGCAGAAGTAGCGTTGCCACTTCCTGCTGCCGTTGCGCCTGGAGATTTCTTTGTGTTACCGTTTCCAGCGGTAGTTTTATTGTTTCCACTGGTAGTTTTATTGTTTCCGGTTTGCGTTTTAGCGGCATCCGTTACCACACCAATGGTGCCAAGGCTGCTGATTTCTACGGAAAGCACTTTATCTTTTACTGTGCCTTTTAAAGACTCTACTTTTCCGTTTACACAATGTAAAAGGGTCATTTCTTTTCCTTCATATTCTTTTCCGACCGAAACAGAAAGTGTTGTTTTCTTCGGGAGATGAATCTCTTTTCCGTTCTTCAGAAGTTTTACTTCATATAAGCAGAATAAAGATTTGTTTGTCGGAAGCTCTTTTTTCATCAGAGCAACATCTTCGTGGTCATTTTTAATCGGTTTTACAGAAAGTTCCATATCATCTGTCAGACCTTCACCTTTTAAGGAAATACCATACTCTTTATTTGACAGCAGAGTAACGGATGTTTGCTGGTCGTTAGGTTTTTCTGATTCACCCGGTTTTTCCGATTCGCCCGGTTTTTCAGGAGTGTCCGGCTTTTCTTGCTCACCCGGTTTTTCTTCTCCTTGTGCTTCTACAAGGAAGGTATAAGTTCTGCGGTCAGTTCCTCGCACATTCTTTTCGGAAACCAGCTGAATCTGTGTTCCGACTTCAACCGGAATCTGTTGAGATACACCATACGCAACACCGTCGGCTTCAATGCTTGCAACACTGTAGCGATTGAAAAATTCAGGAGTGAAAGAAATTTCATCCTGGTTTGTGAGCAGAGTATACTCATAACGGTCTCTCTCAAAGGTTTCTTTTAAATTACCGCCCTGTAAGCCCAGTGTTTTTAATTCAGCATTTGCTTCCAAATCTTCACCAAGATTTTCGGTGTACTCTACAGTAATCACAGAGTGATCTTTTACTTCCCCGTTTTGTACGGTACATTGAGCAAAACTCTTATTTGGGAAGATGCCATCTAAGGTACCTTTCCAGCCACTTCCCGAGCCTCGGTCAAATTCGGACAGTCCGTCGATTCGTTCGATATAAGTGCCCTGGAATCGAAGGGAAATATCGATTTCATTTTCTTCACAAGCGCGCTGAATAATGCTCATCATAGAGTCTTGTGCATAGATTGGAACCTGCACATCGAGAATAGTGCCTCTGACGGTGGCTGGATCTTCTGTTGCACTCAGTGCCTGAGTGTCTGCCTGGATTCCATCCATGATAGTGAGAGAAACGGTTCCTTTTTGGTCGCCAAGGTCTTTTAGTGCTTCAATTCTCTTTCGTGCAGCTTCCAATACATCGAGGTTTGTTACTTTTTGTTTTTCTTCCTCACTAAGCTGCTGATATAAGTTTTCGATAGCCTGTATGGTTGCTTCGTCTTCTAAAGTCAGATCGTTCAGTTCAGGAAGCTGATCAATTGCCTGCATTACGGTTGCAGCGGTAACTTCTTTTGTATCTTCCGATAAATCCCAATAGAATTTTCCGCCATTTTTATAGTGAACATAAGCACTCAGTGCCTGGAAGGCCTGTATACTGGCCATGTCATTGCGTTTTTTGTTGGTTTTGTCGTGGCAGAAACCGGTTGCACCTGTGGTATCACAGTAATAATCCATTAAGCCTGTAATTGCGTTACTATAAGAGGTACCAAAATCGGAATTTAATGGATCAATCTGCAGCGCAATCAGTGTTAATAATAATTGGGAAGTACTTTCTGCAGTTCCCATATCGTAGGAATCGGACATTGCATTTTTTAAATATGCAAGACCGGCATCGATTGCATTTTTAGCCGCCTCATTGGTCTGTCTGTATGGTGCCAGTGCCTGTAATGCCATAGCGGTTGTATCAACACCCGTAGTTTTGTTATCGGTTAATCCAAAGCCTCCGTTGTCCGGATTCTGAAAAGTCAGCAGTGCGGAAATTATTTGTTCTCTATTCCATTTCGCATCAGATGGAATCGGTGTTTTCTTGGCATCCAGTGCTAAGAGTGCCCAGGCTGTTTCGTTAGAACCACTGTTTAAATTCGGATGATTATAAATCATTTCTGCGAGATTGACGCCGCCTACATTGGTAATATCTTTGTTCATTACAGATAAGACGAGGGCAACTCGCTCAATTTCGGTAGGTTTCTTATTTGCTTTCCAGCTTTTTACGGTTTTTACTACAGAATCATAATATTGATTCTGTTTTTCTTCCGGGATGGCGATTCCGGCACGAAGAAGGTCATAAACAATCCAGTCGTGCTCAATACATTCATAATTCTGTTCTGGGCTGATTGCCTGTAAATGTGCTTTTGCACCAAGCAGACCTTTTTGTACCAGTTCGTCGATATTGACTTGTGGAGTTTCACCGCCTGCAACTTCAATTGTAATCTGAATCGGAGCGACGGAGTTTGTGTTGTCAAGAGGAGTACCGGTTGCGACAACCGTTCCTTCTTTTAATGCTTTTACATAATATTGATCATTTGTGACAACCGAATTGAAATCCGGTGCGCCTTCCCACTCGGTGCCTTTTTTCCACAGAATCGGATCTTTTTTATAAATCTTAACGATCCCTTTTTTATCAAAGGTCCATTTCAGATCTGGATAGGTAACGCTCCAGCCGGCATCAGATTTTTCGCCCTTGAAGGTTAATTCCAGCGGTTGTTCCGTGAAATTTTCCATACTTACTTTATCTTGCACTGCAGTTACTTCAGTAAGTGGATTTTCATATGCATAAGTCACATCAGAGGTACCGGATACGGTAGATTCCTTCTTGGTTTCCGGATTAATCTGTGTAAGGGTCGCGCGATAAGTAACGGTACCGGCTTTATATGGTACATATCCTTTTACCATACTTTCCACATATTCGGCGATGGAGTCGTCGCTGCTCGTTACTTTCCAATTATCTGCATAACTTGCATTTTGTGGAGAGACAATTACGCCACTGTAATCTGGGAGGAATGCATACTGATCCGGGTCGTTGGCATTTCTTCCGTGAATGACTTTCTTTCCGGAAATCGCAGGTTTTACAGAGATTGCCGGTACATAAGTAGAAGTCACTTCCACCTCTGCGGTAATAGCGTTGTTTACTTTTGAGGTAACAATCATTTTTGCGGTACCAGGCTTTTTAAAGGAAAAGCTGCTGGAATCGTTGTAGTTTTTAATCAATGAGTCATCGCTGGTTTTGTAAGCAAAACGAGTTGAGTTTGCAGGTACAAAAGCATCGCTGCCCTGATATTTGGCTTTGACTTCGATTTTCTTTTCTTCTGAACCGGCAATCTGGCAGGTTTGATTGGTTACATCCTGTCCGTCGATAAACAGTTTGATCTCTTCTAATTTTTGCGCTTTTGAAATGACTTTGACCCAGGCTACGGCTTCGCTGCTTCCATCGGCTTTGGTTTCCGTCGCAGTAACGGTAGCGGAGCCTTCTTTATCGATGCGAAGGTCACCGTTATCGGCTCCAATCATTAAGGAACCTTCTGGTTTTACTTCTGAAATGCCCCATGAAATTGTGCTGGTTTCCGGCACGTTTTTTAACTGGAATTTTCCTACAATTCCAAATGCATTTACTTCGTCCGGTGAAACAGTAAAGGTCTGGTTTTCGATGGCAAGTGTTTCGCCTGCTTCAGTTACCATAACCATTTCATATTTGTTTTCCGGAAGATTTGGTTTGTCCGGATTATAAGTTTTATCTTCTCCGAAATAAGGATAGCCGTTGCTGTTTTGCCCCCATTTGGTACCATTTGCGCCTCTGTTTTGATTTAACAGCGTTACGAAGTCTTTGGTTTTCAGCTGTTCTTCTGATTTTGCAGAAGAGTTGTTTAAAGCAGCAGCCGGAATTTCAGCCGGATTGGCAAGTCCTTCCTGCCAGTAAGTATTTTTCAGGGTGCCTTCTTTATACTGATTAAATAAAACACCTTTTTTGCCTTCACTGATGGAATAGCTGTTGATAATGCTTCCGCCTTGCAGACGTTTTGCAAAACCGCAGGCTAAACTTCCTTTTACATCTGAAAAACAGTTGATGACAGTTCCTTTTAAATTTTGTCCGATTGGTCCATTTCCACTTTGTTCCCAGGTATCAATGGTACCGGTAAAATACAGATTCTGTAAAACGCCTTCTTCCCCTAAATGCTGGAACATCCAGTTTGCATTTTCAAAGATAATGGCATGTCCCTGTCCATCTAAAATGCCATTGAATTCCGTCATAGAGAAGTAAGAATCTTTTATGGTAATATCTTGATCCAGTACATAGTACTGATCGGAACTGGAATTAATCTTACTTAAATCATTTTCGGTTGAGATATGCTGAATCTGACTTGCATCAGCAGGAGGTGCCACCGGCTCTGTCGGTCGTTCTTTTTTCAGACCGTCTTTTGCTGCCTGCAGTGTTGCAGTTGCGGTTGTAACCTCTTCAAGTGTAGCATCTTCATTTTTTAAAACGTTCTGTGCATTTGCAAGTGCTTCTTCAAGTTTGCTCCAGCTTTCTTTGGTATAGCCTTCTTTGCTAAGTGCACTGCAAGTGTCTGCCAGTTTTTGTAAGTTTGTTTTATCCGGTTTCTGTGCTTCGGTAGAACCGCCCTTTACGAGAATCGGAAATCCCTGGTTGCTGCCATCTGTCGGAATTGCCCAGGAAAATCCGGTCTCCGGAAGATTAGTATTTAAAATGCTGTTTGCTGCGCCGGATTTAAAATCTTCTAAGGATTTTTGCTGTACATTTTCCGGAGTGATTTTGTTGCCACCCATACTTACGGCACCATTCATACTTCCAGGTCCATAGCAGCTGTTTTTTAGTTTGGTATCGTTTGAGTTGTTGACACCAATTAAACCGCCGTAAAAGCCGGAAAGCATTCCGGTTACGGTACCTGCAAAATAAGAGTTCTGGATCACACCTCCGTTTGCGGTACCTACTAATCCACCCGGTTCATCAAAACCGGCCATGTTTAACTTGGCAGTAGAAAAACAGTTTTGAATGGTTCCGCTAAAAGTCATTGCCATACTTCCGAAAGTATCGTCGCGTTCAATTACTTTTTCACTGGTTACACCCAGATTTTGAATCGTTCCGGTTACCTTATTTGCCAGTGGCTTATCGGTCAGGGTAATGGTATGTCCTGCTCCGTCTAAGGTTCCCTCAATACTTTCAAACCACTGACCGCTTTCCATTGTTACATCTTCAGACAGGGTATAAGTTTCCCCGGCCGGAATTGTGGATGGAAGCGTGTTGGCATAAGCTTGTACTTCCTGTTGGGATTCTTGTGCTTCTTCAGTTTGTGCTTCGTTTTGTGTTTCGTTTTGCGTTACATCTTGTGCATCATTTTGTGTATCATTTTGTGATGCATCGGTTGGTTCCTGGTTCTCAATTGCTGAAGCATTTTGGGTCGGAAGTGCGGAAGCTGATACGGACATCGGCAGCGTACTTCCTAAAAGTGTTAGAACCAGAAGAATACTAAGCATTCGCTTAAATTCTTTTTTCATGCTCCTTCTCCTTTTAAAGTATTCTACTTTCTATATACACTTCTCTTTTTTGGAAAAATTTTTTTATACACAAAAAAGAGCCTTTCTCCATTTCTGAATCAAAGCTCTTTTATACACTACTTGATTAAAATCATGAAATGCTGTTACTGCGTATAAAAGATTCTTTTCTTCAAAAATCTTGAACGAAGTAACAGCAAGCCTTCTGACTTAACGACCTGCAAAAATATGCTACTGAAGTTCCTCCGGTGTGCATATTTGGGGGCATGTCTCACAGTAGAATCATCTGTATCAGATTTGCACTGATTTTCTTTTTAACTCAAAACATTACTGTTTTTGATGACTGTCACAGGTATATAGTTTGTTAATATTTTACCTTAGGTTTCCTGCTGCTGTCAATCGGTTATTTAACTTCTAAGCATTTTGGTATTTGGGAGGATATAGTCAATTAGAGCGTGTTGTGATAAAATAAAAATAATATTTTGAACGCAGATAAGCATTCCCCCGCTTCAAGTGCGCAGAGCACTAAGCGGCGGGTGAGGGGGATGCTTCTGTCAGTGGGAGTTGAAAGCTCCCACTGACAGATCGCAAAGCGACTGCGTTCATGAGCAAGTAGCGAAGCGGATTGCGAATGTTCGCTTTACTTAATGAAAGGGGAATGACTTATGAAAGAAAAATTTAAAGTATTGATTTTAAATGGAAGTCCGCGCAAAGACGGAAATACAACCGTTGCAGTAAAAGAAATGGAAAAGGTATTTGCCGAAAATGGAGTGGAATATGAAACGATTCAGATTGGAAACAAAGTCATCCGTGGATGCATTGCCTGCAACTATTGCTATAAGAACGGGAAATGTTCTATTAATGATGATATCGTAAATGAGCTGGCATCGAAGTTTGAAGAAGCGGATGGTCTTGTGGTAGCAAGTCCGGTTTATTATGCTTCTGCAAATGCAACTTTGATTGCATGTCTGGACCGACTGTTTTATAGTACACCATTTGATAAAACCATGAAGGTGGGTGCAAGTGTGGTCTGCGCAAGACGTGGTGGATGTTCAGCGACGTTTGATGAGCTGAATAAATATTTTACTATTTCCAACATGCCGATTGCTTCCAGTCAGTATTGGAACAGTATTCACGGAAGAAAAGTGGGTGAAGCTGAGATGGATGAAGAGGGAAAACAGACCATGCGTACACTTGCAAGAAATATGACATTTTTAATGAAGAGTATTGCACTTGGAAAAGAAACATTTGGTCTGCCGGAAACAGAAAAACGAGTAGCAACCCATTTTATTCATTAAGTTCAAATCGAATGTAAGCTGACAAACTGTTCTGCAAAAAAATAGATAGAGAGACAAAGAAAAATGAAGCATTTAAGCATAAGAGAATATATACCGGTTTTGCTCTATACAATCATGGGTGTTATGATTGGAATTATCGTTGGAGCAGTAGATGCGATATTTGGAAGGGTACTTTTAGGCATTACGGCATTTCGAGGAGAACACGTTACCGTTCTTGTTCCATTTTTGGCGCTTGCCGGTGTGGCAATTTTATTATTATATCAAAAAATCAGCCCGAAATCGCAAAAGGGAATGGGGCTCATTTTCGAAACCGGTTTTGAGGAAAATGAAGAAATTCCGAAGGCATTGATTCCAATTATTATGGTTTCTACCTGGCTTACTCATTTATTTGGAGGAAGTGCCGGAAGGGAGGGTGTTGCAGTTCAGATAGGTGCAGCGGTCTCTCATACAATCGGAAAAAAATTTGAAGTGATTTCCGGAAAGACGGAAAAAAATGGAAAAATCTTTTTGATTATGGGTATGGCAGCGGGTTTTGGCGGGTTGTTCCAGACACCGCTTGCAGCCACTTTTTTTGCACTTGAAGTATTAGTTGTCGGGGCATTATTTTATGAGGCGATGCTTCCGGCAATGAGTGCAGCATTTACTGCAAGTTTTACGTCTCATTTATTGGGACTGGAAAAATTTTCGGTTTCTTTTTCGGATACGTTTTCTGTGAATCCGCAGACCATTGCCAAATTGATTTTGATTGCGATTGTGTTTGGAATTACAGGTGGAGCCTTTTCGTATTTTCTGGCATTTGCAAAAGAAAAACTGGCGAAATTTATAAAAAATCCTTACAGGAGGATTTGCTTTACAGGCATCATTCTTTCAATTTTGTTTTTACTTTTATGGAAAGGACGTTACTGTGGACTTGGAACGAATCTGATTTCTGCAAGTTTTGCAGGAGAAAAGGTCTATGTGTTTGATTTTTTATTAAAAGCAGTATTCACGATTGTGACACTTGCAGCAGGATTTCAGGGGGGAGAAGTCACCCCGCTTTTCTCAATCGGTGCGACACTTGGGGTCATTCTGGCTTCTGCTTTGGGTCTGCCTGTTTTATTGGTGGCAGGACTCGGTTACGCAGCCGTTTTTGGAAGTGCGACAAATACCCTGATTGCGCCAATTTTAATTGGAGTTGAAGTATTTGGTCCGGAACATGTGGTGTGGTTTGCAATTATATGCATGATTGCATTTGCCTGTAATGGAAATAAAACAATTTATGGAAAACAAAGACTGTCGAAAATGTCGGATTTTAACCGAATCAAGTAACGAAGAAGAAAAAAGTAAGATAGGATAAGATAGGAATTATGAAAGAAAATAAGACAAGCTGGCTAGGTGTTTTGGCAACGGAAGAAGAAGTGAAGCAAAATGGTTTAAAAGAAAGCAATTGTGTGGTAAACGGTGCAGGAAATCTGCAGTTTTATTTAAGGGTAATTTCTGAGATTCCGAATCAGGAACCGGAAAATAAATATGTCGTGTGTTTTCAGAATAAATTTACCGGTGAAGGTATTGTAGATAATAGTAAATTAGAGGGAAAGCAAAGGGCAGAATTTTATAAAAAACAGCTTGAAACCTGTCTGTTTCGATTTGAATATGTAGATGATAATATTTCAGAAAAATATAAATGCAAAATCGCAGAAAATATATTTGGAAATCAGGAGAAAGAGCATTATCATCAGATTGATAAATTTATTACGATTCCGCTGATTACAAGTGAAAATAGTTCATTTGAAAATTTTGAACAATTGGATAAAGAATTAGAAGCAGGAAAAGGACTGTTTGAGGTGGCAGGATATCAAGAGTCGGAGGCTTCAGCAATCCCATATCTTATCTTTTATGATGAAAATACAAAGGATGATAATGGGGGATATTATGTGACAAATGGCAGGGATAAGGGAATTCCTGTTGGTCAAAAATTATGCAAGCATTTTGTTCGTTCAGAGGCAGGTCATTCTATTGTCTTTATCGATGAAAAGACACATCGAACAATTTTGAAAAATTTAAATCCTGATTTTCGCAGGGCAAAAAAACAGCAGAAGTGTGAATGGAATTTTATCAAGCACTTTGAACAGACTGCAAATGAGAGCGGTCTGTATTATACAGTCAAGGATTTGATTAATTTTCACACTGCAGTAAAAAGCAGTCCGCTTGTGATTTTATCTGGTTTAAGTGGAACAGGAAAGTCCCAGCTTGTCTGGTGCTATGCAAAGGCTCTTGGACTGGAAAAAGAAAGTTTGAAAATGATTCCGGTGAGACCAAACTGGAGTGATGACAGTGATTTAATCGGGTTTGTGGATTCTATGCACTCGGTTTATCGTCCGGACGATGCCGGATTTGTAAATACTTTAATTGAGGCTTCAAAAGCAGAAAATCAGGACAAATTGTATCTTATTTGTTTTGATGAAATGAATCTGGCAAGAGTAGAGCATTATTTCAGTCAGTTTTTATCCATCTTAGAAATGCCGGAACAAAACAGATTTTTAAAATTATATGCGAAAGAATATGAAACCCGTTTGTACAATGTAGATAAATATCCATCTAGTGTAAAAATCGGAAATAATCTGCGGTTTATTGGAACAGTAAATATGGATGAATCGACGTTTCATTTTTCAGATAAAGTATTGGACCGTGCAAATGTCATTCAGCTTGATTTAGTGCCTTATACCGAATGGAGAGTGGGAGAGGGTAAGAAAGCAGAGCCGGAACAAACAGAACCGGGACAAACAGAGAACGAAGTCTGGAGTTATAAAAAATACGGTGAGCTGGTGAAAGAGTTAGATTTGGAGAAAGATATCCTTTCAGCAAGAGAACGAGAATTTTTATGGAAGGTACATACAACATTAAACGGCTGTTCAAAAACGCTTGGAGTTGGTCCAAGAATTTTAAAACAGATAGCAAAATATTTAATCAATCTTCCAAAAACAGAAAGTGAAGAGGCGATTTCCCGCAGAGAGGGATTTGATATTCAGTTTGTGCAGAGAGTTTTAACAAAGGTTAGAGGGCAGAAAGAACAGCTTTACGATATTTTTGACGAGAATGTAAAGACAAGTCTGCCGAAATTATTTGAAGAATATTCCGATATTTCTGATTTTGAAAAGAGTAAAAAAATGCTTGAGGTAAAAAAGAGAGAGATAGAAAATTATGGTTACACTTTATGATTTAGGTGTGGAGATAACGATTCAGTCAGGATATTCTTACAATTTTCCAAATACCTCAACTGCGGTAAAAAACTTCGCCGAATCTTTTGATGAAATGAACCACACGGATTTAGACCGGATAGCATTTAGAGAGTATGAAGAAGTAAAAATTCTATTTCACTCTCAAAATGTAGATGACAGAATTTATTTTGATGGAATTGATTTACTTCCGGAAGAGTACTGCAACATAGATAAAGAGGGGAATCTTTATTTATCGCCATCTAAAATGGCACAGAAAATGTTTGAATTTTCTTCTTCTAAATACGCAATTCGGGTCGGAACATTCGCAATGCGTCTGGTTCATGATGGAAGAAATTATTATCAATGGTTTCAGATATTGCCGAAAAATGTAAATCAACAGGAATGGCAGATTATGAGGCAGGAACTCGAAGAGGAAATACAGGGATTATCGGCAGATGTGATTAAGAAAAGCATTTCCATTGGAGCGAGTGGAACGGCTTCGTCATCGAATCAGGAATTATATCATTTCTTTGTGATGAGAAAGTACATTAACCAGATATTGGCGGCATTTTTGGATTTAAAAGAGAAACCGAATTATAAAATAGAAAAAATCTATCAAAGAGAGCCGATGCATAGAATTTCCAAAATGGATGGCATCACCTTTCGAGATTATCTAAAAAAAGGAGAGGGAAAACAAAGTTATTTAGTTCCAAAAAGAATCTGCAATTATGATTTGCCGGAAAACCGGTGGCTGAAAAAAATTATCACATTTTACGAAAACGAACTACATACATTTGAAACATCAACAAAGCGATATATCGAACTGCTTCGCATCGAATTAAAAGAATTGGTAGAATTTAAAGATAAGAACCAGATTCCAATCGAGTTGAAGAAAAAAATGCTATCAGAATTAGAAGGATATCTGGAAAGCGCAAAAACGATTTCCAATCTTTCAAGAATGATAAAGGAAGAAGAATGGTATGGTCAGATTAAAAAGGACGCTCCTGTTTTCATACCGCATGTATTAATTTATGACGTGCGCTACAATGCGTTTTATAAAATGTATCAGGAATTGAGACAGGAAAGCGTGAAAATACAGTGGAGCGAGGGATATGCGTATTCGCAGAAACGTTCGGAAACGCTGTATGAAATCTGGTGTTTTGTTAAAGTTTGCCGATTCTTGATCAGTGAAGAAATTGGGTTTGAACCGCAGGGATGGATTTTCGATGAATTTTCAGAAGGTCGGGTGTTAATTCCGGAACTGTTATCAGGTACGGTTGTAGGGTTTGTGAAGGGAGAATTTCGGATAAAGCTTCATTATGATGAACCATTGTGCAGGCAGTTAGAGGATACAACAAAAGAAAATCAGCCGGTATTTACGAAAGGCAGACATTATCGCCCCGATATCCGAATGGACTTATACAGAGAAGATGTTTACTGGTCAACGATTATTTTTGAGGTAAAATATCGTAAGATACAGAGTATCTTTCAGGATAAAACAAAAAAGCAGAATAGGGATACGAAGTCATTTTGTGAAAATCAAATTCGGGGATATAAAAATGAACTTCATTCAAAATACTGCAGAGGGCTGGATGAAAATTTTGTGCTTCGCAAATTAAATCCTGTGGATCGTGTATGGGTCTTAAATCCAACGCACCATGAAGGAAATATTATTGACAAAGAAGAGGAAGGAATCAAGCTAATTCAGCTGATTCCGGGAAAAAATCATCAGAAAATCATTCTTGAATTAAAGGAAGAAATTAGTGAAGCATTTGATGGAGAATTAATATAAAAAATTAGATGAGGGAAAGATGAGAAAAAAATCAAAAAAAAGAAACAAAATGATTGGTGTAGCACTGGTCATTATCGTTTTGTTATTCGGGATCATAACAGTTAAATTTATCCAGTATGAAAAAATAATTGAGGATACGGAAAGGACATGGCTGATTACACAGTATGGTCCAAGAGATGTAAATTCTATGTTTTATACATTGTATGGTGGAAAGGGGCAATTAATTGTTGTAGATGGTGGCTGGACAGAAGATGCAGATTTTGTGCGTCAGACGATTAAAGAGATGGGCGGAAAAGTAGATGCATGGATTTTGACCCATCCACATCAAGATCATATTGGAGCGTTTAATGCAATTTATTCAGATTTGCAGGGAATTGAAATCAAGGAAGTTTATACGGTAGATATGCCGTCACCAAAATTGTGTCAGGAACGTGCACATTGGGATAGTGTGGATACTTATAATGATTTTTTGGATTTGAATGTAAAAAATTTAAAATACGTTTATCCGGGAGATGAACTGAATATCTGCGGGCTTAAAGTTGATATTTATAATGCCTATGATGAACATGTAAAGGAATTATCACAGGATTATTTAAATGATGGTTCTATGATGTTTAAGGTGCAGGGAGAAAAATCCAGTATGTTGTTTTGTGCAGATGTTGGAAAAGCGATGAGTGATTATCTGCTTGATACATGGGGAGAAAAGTTAAAAGCAGATTATATTCAGATGGGACATCATGGAAATGGCGGGCTTCTAAAAGATTTTTACGAAGAAGTTTCCCCAAAACTTGCATTTTTTGATGCACCGGACTGGCTGATGTATGATGAAACGGGAAAATATACAACACCTGAAAATGCAAAAGAAATGGAGTCGTTGGGAAGTGAGGTAGTAAGTTTTCATACCCAGCCTAATACCGTAAGCATAGAGTAAAAACCATAGAGTAAAAACCCAGGTACTTTCAACACTGGAGATTGAAAGTACCTGGGTTTTATCTTAGATTTGTTAAGGTTAGATAAAGCAGTAATTATCTTAGTATCACTTGCAACAGCATGTTCATCGAGAAGTTGTTTAAACGTCTTTGTTTTGGCTTTTTCCTGATAATCCGCTGAGAAATAATATCCCTTTAGTTCATCCATATATTCATCATAATCGCATAAATAAACGGAGATAGAAGAGACATCGCTGTCCTGAACAGCAACCGTATATGCAGAGCCGGAAGTGCCATTGGCTGACAGTAAATTTCCATCTGCATCAAGCACAACAGCAAAATATTTAAACCTCCTTTCGGTTAGATATGTTTTTTTTAATCTTACACTTATTAGACAGATTAGAAGAGAAAATAGTTTCAAAAAGTTTTGTTTTTGTGATAAAATGATGTACGAAGAAAAAAACAAAGCAGAAAGTGAAGCGGACAGAGGTAAGAGAGCGGGATAAAAAAATGAACTCAAATTTTGAATATTATAGAATTTTTTATTATGTTGCAAAATATGGAAATCTGACAAAGGCTGCATCAGCACTTCAGACGAGTCAGCCTGCTGTGACAAGAACGATCCATAAATTGGAGGCGGAGTTAGGATGCCGTCTTTTTATTAGAAGCAAAAGTGGAATGGAATTAACACCGGAGGGGAAAACTTTCTATGAATATGTCTCAGCAGGATGTGCACAGTTTTTCCGTGGAGAACAAAAAATTACAAATTTAATGTCGGTAGATGAAGGGTCTATTACAATCAGTGCAACTGAAACAGCACTTCATTGTTGTCTGTTTCAGGCAATTGAGGCATTTCGGAAAGTTCATCCAAAGGTAAGATTTAAGATTTTAAATAATAGTTCCCAAAAATCAATAGAAGTATTGAAAAAAGGCCAGGTTGATATGGCAATGATTTCCTCTATTCCATTTGCGATAGAAGACCCTCTTATAAAACATACCGTTCATTCTTATACAGATATTTTAATTGCGGGCAGAAAATATCGAAATCTAAAGGGGCGTATGATGACATTAGGTGAATTGTGTCATTATCCCTGGGTGAGTCTGACCTCTGATACGATTACTCGTATTTTTCTGGATTCTTATTTCGCAAAGCGCGGACTACCGTTTGAACCCGCAGTGGAATTTGCAACAACAGATTTACTGCTTCCGGCAATTGAACATAATCTTGGAATCGGCTTTTTGCCACCGGAGTTTGTAAAAGAGGCAATGATGAGCGGAAATGTATTTCAGATAGAAATATTAGATGAAATGCCGGACAGAAGTGTATCATTAGTATACGATTTAGAGTATCCTCAAAGTATTGCATCTACTGTATTTCGTAAGTTTGTTCTTGGACGCTGTACACTAGGAGAAAACAGAACTCAATAGATGTATCAATTGTAGATTTTTCCATGAATGAAAAAATATTAAAAAAAGTTAGAAAAAGTGTTGACAATTAAAAAAAGGTGTGCTATTCTAATATAGCTGTCGCGGAAACGACAACAATGACGAATAGTCAAAACAAAAAAACTTTGAAAAAAGTTAAAAAAGTTCTTGACAAACAAAAACAGCTTTGATA